>Ga0233425_10000337_pt1 | contig 123347 bp, 83 predicted proteins | sample Watercolumn_Towu_2_FD_181712 | JGI IMG/M metagenome (GOLD analysis project Ga0233425, IMG submission 181712) | Freshwater microbial communities from Lake Towuti, South Sulawesi, Indonesia - Watercolumn_Towuti2014_140_MG | ecosystem: Environmental > Aquatic > Freshwater > Lake | place...
CGCCTGGCTGCTCCCGGCAACCCTGACGCGTGTGGTCAGGGGCGGCAGCTTCAAAGACGATGCCGCCCATCTCAGGTGCTCGAAGAGCGACAAGGCGGGCCCGGACACGCCCAGTGCGGGGATAGGTGCCCGCTGCGTGCGGCCGTTGCCGTAAAGCAAAGAAACATCGACCGATTTCGGCCCGGACCCCGATAACTATCCCGTCAACTCGTGAGGTGATGGGATGGGGCATTCTCTAAGACGCGTTCTTGTCCACCTTGTCTTTTCCACGAAGCACAGGCTTCCCCTGCTGAAGACCGATGGGGACCTCCAAACCTGCCTCAACCTCTTCATGGCTGGGGTCCTGAAAAACCTGGGGTGCTCGCCGATCATGGTGAACGGCTACCTGGACCACATGCACCCGTTCTTCGTGCTGAGCCCAACCGTTTGCCTGAGCGACGTGGTGGAGACAGTGAAGGCCGCGTCAACCAAGTGGCTGAGGAAGCAAGGAGGCGACCTCGAATTCTTTGCCTGGCAGCGAGGCTACGCCGCGTTCTCCGTCAGCCCCTTGCGTGCCGAGAAGACGCGAAGGTACGTAAGGAATCAACGTGCACACCATGAGCGCACGACGTATCTTGAGGAACTGGACGATCTCCACCGCCTGGCATCCTTGGGCCCTTGATCAATGCGGGCCGTGGGTGCCAAGCATGTGGTGCGGATGCGATGCTACGGCCCCTATTCCCCCCGGCGTTGCCGGGGGGCCTGGAGATGTGCCGTGGGTGCCAAGCATGTGGTGCCGATGCGATGCTACGCCCCTATTCCCCCCGGCGTTGCCGGGGGCTTGGGAGGTTACGCCCGCCCGTCCGGGCGGGCTGGACCAAACGGCCCCGGGGGAACGCGATGGCCGGGAACGGCCCCGGGGGAACGCGATGGCCGGGAACGGCCCCGGGGGAACGCGATGGCCGTGGAACTTGACTTCGGCGTTGCATGGGATCTATCATCCAAGGCGTCTTTGGGAGGGCATCATGAACTGGAGACCGTCTCCCAAGCCGAAGCCGACGTTGCCGTAGGCCCAGGCTCTCGCTAGCAAGGTACCCGGGGGCTGCCGCGTGCCGGCGCGGCAGGAAGCAACGCCCGGGGTTCCAGAGCTTCCGGCACCAGCCAGCACCACACGGGGGAACGCGGTGAAAGACACGGGGCTCAAGATCTTCTCGGGGTCGTCGCACGTGAAATTCGTGGACAGCATCTGCGGCCGGCTCGGCATCGAAGCCGGCGAGCGGGAGATCATCAAGTTCTCCAATGAGAACATCATGGTGAAGATCCTCGAGAACGTCCGGGGCGACGACGTGTACGTAGTCCAGACCATGGCCCCGCCGGTCAACGACATGATCATCGAAGCCCTGATCATGATCGACGCGCTGAAGCACGCTTCCGCAGGCCGCATCACCGCGGTCCTCCCGTACTTCGCCTACGCCCGCTCAGACAAGAAGGACCAGCCGCGGATCTCGATTGCCGCGCGGCTCATGGCGGACCTCTACGAGAAGGCCGGCGCACAGCGCGTGCTGACCATGAACCTGCACGCGGCCCAGATCGCAGGCTTCTTCCGCGTCCCCGTGGACCAGCTCATCGGCGGCCCCATCATCTGCGACTACCTGCGCATGAAAGACCTGAGCAACGCAGTGCTCGTGGCCAGCGACGCGGGCGAGATCAAGGACGTGACCCACTACGCCAACCGCCTCGACCTGCCCATCGCCATCATCGACAAACGCCGCTACGGCAACGACGAGAAGCCCAAGGCGCGCAACATCATCGGCGACGTCAAGGACAAGGACTGCATCCTCACCGACGACGAGATCGCGTCGGGACGGACCATGCTGGAGGCCTTCGATTTCCTGCTGAAGATGGGCGCCAGGTCGGTCACGTCGGCCGCAGTCCACGGCGTGCTCACGGGCAACGCCGCGGAAGTCATCAGCGCAAGCCCGGTCAAGGAGATCATCGTGTGCGACACCATCCCGGTGGAGCACAAGAAGACCGACAAGCTCAAGATCCTGAGCGTGGCCCCCGCGTTTGCCGAGGCCATCCGCCGGATCCACAACGGCGAGTCGGTGTCAGCCATTTTCCGGTAGCCCTCGATCCCATGGGCAGGAACTCATGAGCTCCCTCATCTACCTCGACAACGCTGCTACCACCCCGCTGGCCCCGGAAGTCCTTGCGACCATGCAGTCCGCGCTGGAGCGGCTCTACGGGAATCCGTCCTCCTCCCACTCCCTCGGCATCGATGCGTCGTCGTCCCTCGTGCGCTCCCGCAAGGCCATCGCCGGCTTCCTGGACTGCAGACCCGAGGAGGTCGTGTTCACCGGCGGCGGCAGTGAGGCCGACAACCTCGCTCTGTTCGGCACCGCGTACGCATCGCGCAAGCGCTCCATCGTGGTGTCCGCAATCGAGCACCCCGCGGTCCTGGAAGCCGCCAACGAGCTTGCCGCACGCGGGTGGAACGTGTCCGTGGTCCCGGTGGACCGCCAGGGAATGGTCGACGCGGCCGCACTGGTGGACAGCGTCGGGCCCGACACCGCGCTGGTCAGCGTCATGGCCGCCAACAACGAGATCGGAACCGTCCAGCCCGTCAAGGACCTGGCCAGGGCCGTCAAGCGCAAGGCGCCCGAAGCGCTGTTCCACACCGACGCGGTCCAGTACTTCGGCAAGGTGCCGCTGTCGCTCGCCGACGGCGTGCTGGACCTCGTGTCCATCGCGGCGCACAAGATCCACGGCCCGAAGGGGGTCGGCGCGCTCTATGCCCGCAAGGGAGTCCGCATCCGGCCGCTCGTGTTCGGCGGCGGGCAGGAAGCGGGCCAGCGCTCGGGTACCGAGAACGTCGCGGGCATCGCAGGCTTCGCCAAGGCCGCGGAGCTGATGTTCAGCGCTCTGGAGACCGACTCCTGCCACCTGTCCGCCCTGGTCGCAGCGATCCGACAGGCGCTGGAAGCCGGCATCCCCGGCCTGCTCGTCAACGGCCACCCGGAGTCACGGCTGCCCAACGTGCTGTCCGTGTCGCTGGCAGGCCTGAAGTCACAGAACCTGGTCAACTTCCTGGATGACGAGGGCGTCATCGTGTCCGCAGGCTCCGCATGCCATTCCACGCGCACGCGGCGCAGTCACGTCGTGGAAGCCATCGGGCTTCCTCCCGAGTACGCCACCATGCGCATCTCGCCCTCCCGGTACACGCGGATGGCGGACGCGATGGAAGCGGCCGCACGCATCGTCAGGGTCGTGGAGAAGCTGAGGAGCTGATGAGCAACGTCATCCTGGTGCGGTTCGGCGAGGTCTTCCTGAAGAAGGGCAACCGCCCCTGGTTCCTTCGGGTCCTCAAGGAGAACCTCAAGCGCAACGTGCGTGCGGCCGCGGGGCTGGAGAAGTTCTACGTGACCGCATTCCACGGCCGCTACGAAGTGCACTCGCCGGACCTCAGGGACCTGACCGACTCCGAGCTGGCCAAGGCCGTGGACGCGGCCAAGTCCACCTTCGGCGTCGTGTCCATCAGCCCGGCCCGCCGCGTGGAGCTGTCCTACGAGGCCATCGAGTCCGCGGCGCTGGACGCGGTCAAGGCCGCGCTCGACGCGTCCCCCATCCGGAACTTCCGCATCGAGGCGTCCCGGGCGTTCAAGGGCTTCCCGGTGTCGAGCCCGGAGCTCAACCGCAGGGTCGGCGCGGCCGTGGTGGAGCGCTTCGGGCTTCCCGGCAAGATGGTCGGATGGGACCTCAACGTCGGCATCGAGGTCTACGAGCACGGTGCGTACGTCTTCGGCCAGCGCATCCCCGGTCCCGGAGGCCTGCCCGTCGGGACCAGCGGCAAGGCCGTGCTCCTGCTGTCCGGCGGCATCGACTCGCCCGTTGCCGGATACATGATGGCCAAGCGCGGCTGCCAGATTTTCCCCGTTCATTTCCATTCCGTGCCGTACACGTCGAAGCGGGCCATGGAGAAGGTCCGGGACCTTCATGCCGTGCTGTCCCGGTACACGGGCGGCGGCCGCGTCACCCTCATCCGGCTGACCGACGTGCAGGAGTACCTGCGGGACCACGTGCCGCCGGAGAAGCTGGTGCTGTTCTACCGCCGCAGCATGGTCCGGCTGGCGACCCGCGTCGCACAGGTGACGCGCGCCCGGGCTCTCGTCACCGGCGAGAGCCTGGCCCAGGTGGCAAGCCAGACCCTGGACAACATGAGCGTCATCGGCGAGGCCACGAAGCTCATCCTCCTACGGCCGCTGGTCGGCATGGACAAGGTCGAGACCATGGACCTGGCCCGCCGCATCGGCACGTACGACATCTCGGTGCGTCCCCACGACGACTGCTGCTCGCTCTTCCTGCCGCCGCATCCCGACACGCACGGCAACGTGGACGACATCAAGGGGATCGAGGCGGGGCTACCGGAGCTTGCCGCGCTCGAGGACGCCGCGTTTGCCTCGCGGGAGGTGCAGGCGGAGGAGCCCGTTGATCCTTGATGTGACGTCGCCCGCGTTCGGGCCCGCCGCGGTCGGCCGCAGGGACGACGGCAAGGTCGTGATGGTCACGGCCGCCGTGCCCGGCGACCGGGTCCGCGTGTCCGTAGTGCGCGAGACGACTGGCTTCGTCCAGGCCCGCATCGAAGAGATCCTCCAGCCTTCACCGCACCGCCGGGAGCCCCCCTGCGCTCAGCACCCCGCGTGCAGCGGGTGCGACTGGATGTCCACGACGCTGTCCGCCCAGCGCAGCTTCAAGCAGGAGGTGCTGGCAGGCGCGCTGCGCCGATTCGCGTCCGAGGGGCTGCTGCTGCACCCGGTGCGCACCGCGGGCAGCGAGCTCGGATATCGCCAGCGGGCGCGGCTGCATATCGAGTCCCACAGCGGCTGCGAGATGCGGATCGGGTTCTTCAGGGAAGGGACCCACGACCTGCATCCCATCCGCGAGTGCCCGGTGTGCCGGCCCGAGCTTTCCCGAGTGGTGTCGCAGGTGGCGCACACCCGGGCTCCGGCCGACTTTGCTGCCACCATGGAGCTGGTCTCCGACGACTCGGGAAACGTCATGGCCGCACTGTTCCTGGGCCAGCCGCATCCCGACCCCGCCGCACTCGCGGCCGCGTTCGGCAAGGCAGCGGGGCTGTCCGGCTGCCAGGTCGTGTCGCCCAGGGGCAAGCGCGGAGAGTGGGGAATGTCGCACTCCACGCTCTCGGTGTACTTCCCGGACCCCCAGACAGCGTGCACCATCCCGGTATTCCCCGCGGCCTTCTGCCAGGCCAACCGCGAGGTGAACCGGGAGATGGTGGCGCACGTGGTGCGGCTCTTCCAGCAGTGCGCTCCGGCCGCGGACGTGCTGGAGCTCTACGCAGGGCACGGCAACCTCACCTACCCGCTGGCCGCAATGGGCCACAGCCTGACCGCGGTGGAGGTTGGAATCCGGCGGGAGCTGCTTCCGCCGCACGAGCGGGTCAAGTGGGTGCAGGGCGATGCCGCGGGCTTCGTGCGGCAGTGGGTGCGCATGGGCCGCACGCCCTCCGCGCTCCTGCTGGACCCGCCGCGGGAAGGCGCATCCACCGTGATGCCCATGGTGCCGGCCCTGCGGCCTCGCTTCGTGGCCTACGTGTCGTGCGACCCGAGCACCTTTGCCCGGGACGCACAGACGCTGGCCGCGAACGGCTATGCCCTCAGGGAAGTGACGCCGTTCGACATGATGCCCAACACCCATCACGTGGAGCTGGTGGGGTGGTTCGTGCACAGACCGGCAACCCGCGAGACGTCCGGACCGTCAATGCCCATGACCACGGGCTGAGCCTCCGGTCACACGGGCACGTAACTGCCATTGATTGTCGACCGCATCTTGAGGTGGTATGATCGGTTCAAACCTCGCAACGGAGGTACGGTCATGAAGCACCTGGTGGCATGGAGCCTTGCCGCGCTTGCGATCTGGGGCGGGGACGCCCTGGCGGAGCAGTACTGCGGAGACGGATACTGCTTCTTCCCGGAGGACTGCGAATGGTGCTCCGCAGACTGCGGGCCCTGCCCCGCGTGCGGCGACGGGGTTTGCGGGTGGTTCGAACAATGCGACGTGTGTCTGGCGGACTGCGGCCAGTGTGCCAACTGCGGCAACGGGAAGTGCGAAGCGGGCGAGGACTGCTCGTCGTGCCCCGAGGAGTGCGGGAAGTGCGCGTATTGCGGCGACGGTGCGTGCAACCCGGGAGAGAGCTGCAGCTGGTGCGCGGTCGATTGCAGCCCATGCGGGGAATGCGGCGACGGAGCCTGCGGTCCCGGCGAGGATTGCCACTTCTGCCCCTCGGACTGCGGCCAGTGCACCGAATGCGGGAACGGCTACTGCAGCCCGGACGAGAGCTGCCTGACTTGCGAGCCGGACTGCGGGCCGTGCGAAAGCTGCGGAGACGGTTTCTGCGATGCGGGGGAGGACTGCAAGACGTGCGAGCAGGACTGCGGCCTGTGCGAATGGTGCGGCGACGCGTTCTGCGACCCGTGGGAGGGATGCGCCGGATGCCCGGAGGACTGCGGAGAGTGCGGAGAGTGCGGCGACAAGGCTTGCGGCAAGGGTGAAAGCTGCGGCACCTGCCCCGATGATTGCGGCGGCTGCGGGGAATGCGGCGACGGCGCGTGCGGAGGCTACGAGGGCTGCGGCTCGTGCCCCGAGGACTGCGGCGAGTGCGATTACTGCGGGGACGGAGTCTGCTCAGACGGCGAGGAGTGCTCCGTCTGCAAGGAAGACTGCGGCTACTGCCCGGGGTGGGGCGACTGTTGCGGCCAGCAGCCGTCTCCGGGCTGCGGCGACTCCGCGGCGCAGGAGTGCGTGTGCAAGCTCGACGCGTACTGTTGCGAGACGATGTGGGATTGGACCTGCGTCGGCGAGCTGGTGATGAACGCCTGCGCCACGTGCGAAGTGACTCCCGTGGAGTGCGGAGATGGCAAGTGCTCGCCCGGGGAGTCCTGCAAGGTGTGCTCGACAGACTGCGGCAAGTGCCCGAAACCCGGATCCTGCTGCAAGCCCAGCGATGTCCGCGGGTGCTCGGATCCTTCCGTCCAGGCGTGTGTCTGCTGGGTCGACAGCTTCTGCTGCGAGCATGCGTGGGACACAGCGTGCGTGACCCTGGTCGACTCGCTGGGGTGCGGGAGCTGCACCGGGGGCGGATGCGGGGACGGGGTCTGCGAAATCGGGGAGGAGGACTGCCTGTGGTGTGAGAAGGACTGCGGGCCTTGCGATGGGATGGGGTGCTGCGCGGCGCACACGGACGCCGGCTGTGACGACGGCCAGGTGCAGGCGTGCGTCTGTGCAAAGGACAGCTACTGCTGTGCCGAGCAGTGGGACGGAACGTGCGTGGCCGGCGTCGGAGGCTACGGTTGCGGGACGTGCGAGGGCCAGCCTCCGACCGAATGCGGGGACGGCAAGTGCCAGCCCGGCGAGAGCTGCGACTCCTGTGCGAAGGACTGCGGAGGGTGCCCGGGCAGCGGCGACTGCTGCAAGCCGAACGGCTCGCCGTCGTGCGCCGAACCATCCGTTTCGGTCTGTGTCTGCGCTCAGGACGCGTACTGCTGTCTGGTCACGTGGGACCAGGCCTGCGTGAAGAACGTGATGGACCTGGGCTGCGGCACCTGCGCGGGATGCGAGGCGAGCTGTGGAGGGAAGGAATGCGGTAGCGACGGCTGCGGCGGAACGTGCGGCGAGTGCTCCGGGGGGAAGGCCTGCCAGCAGGGCAAGTGCGTTGTGGGGGGGTGTGCTCCGAAGTGCGAAGGGAAGGAATGCGGGAACGACGGATGCGCGGGCAGCTGCGGCAAGTGCGGGCCCGGGCAGATGTGCGCAGGCGGTGTCTGCACCAAGCTCTGCATCCCGTCGTGCAAGGGCAGGCAGTGCGGAAGCGACGGCTGCGGAGGCACGTGCGGCAAGTGCCCCGAGGGGCGATTCTGCGACCGCGGCCACTGCTCGAAGATCTGTGCTCCGGCGTGCGATGGCCAGCAATGCGGGGACGATGGGTGTGGCGGCCAGTGCGGCCAGTGCGCGGAGGGGTCCGCCTGCACGGATGGACATTGCGGGCAGCAGTGTGTCCCAGGCTGCGCGGGCAAGCAATGCGGCAGCGACGGGTGCGGAGCCTCGTGCGGCATGTGCGATGCCGGGGAGACTTGCGCAGGCGGGCACTGCTCCTCCGGCTGCGTGCGGAGCTGCCAGGGCAGGATGTGCGGCGACGACGGGTGCGGGGGCACCTGCGGCGCGTGTCCGCCCGGAAGTGCGTGCAACTCGAACGGGCACTGCGTGATCGGGTGCGTGCCGGATTGCACCGGCAAGCTCTGCGGCCCTGACGGATGCCTGGGCAGCTGCGGTGCGTGCGGGGCTGAGGAAGACTGTGTTGAAGGAGCGTGCGTCGCGTCGTGCGAGCCGAGCTGCCAGGGCAAGTACTGCGGGAGCAACGGGTGCGGCGGCCTGTGCGGCGCCTGCGGCCCGGGCCAGCACTGCAAGGACGGGAAGTGCTGTCTTCCCTACTGCGCGGGAAGGGAGTGCGGCCCGGACGGATGCGGGGCGGCCTGCGGCTCGTGCGAGGAGGGCGCGGAGTGTGACGAAGTGGCCGGGAAGTGCAAGGGAGGCGCACCGGACATGGACGTCACCGAGGAGCCGGACGCGGCCGGGCCGGACGGCGGGCCGGTCTGCGCCGACGGGTACCGGCTGAGCCAGGGGGAGTGCAGGCCCGAGGACGGGCCGGGTTCCGGCGGAGACGGCGGCAGCGGGTGCGCGCAGTCAGCCGGGGTGCGGCAAGCCGGCTCGACGGCGCTGGCAATGCTCCTGTGCCTCCTTGCTCTGCTGGCGGTCAAGCGGCGGCCGTCGTTGGGACGGTGCGAAAGCCGGAATGGAGCTGGATGCCGCGAAACGCTGCCGTGCCTGGACGGAGCTCGGAAGCCCGAGTAACCAACCGCCGAGACCGTGCAGGCGCGCGGCTAGTTCTCCTTCTTCGCCATGAAGGCGAGGAGGTCCACCACGCGGTTGGCGTAGCCGCACTCGTTGTCGTACCAGGATACCAGCTTGAAAAAGCGCTTGTTGTCCGGGAACGCGATGCACGCGTTGTAGTCGAACAGCGACGAGCGCCGGTCGCCGATGATATCCGAGGAAACCAGCGGGTCCTTGCTGAACCCGAGGATGCCCTGCATGCCGCCCTTGTCCATGGGCGTGTTGGCGGCCTCTTCCATCTTCGCGCCGATGAGGTCCAGCGTCGCGTCGCTCTTGAGCTGCACGGTCAGGTCCACCACCGAGCCCGTAATGGTCGGCACGCGCATGGCCATGCCGGTGAGCTTGCCCTTCACCGCAGGGATCACCAGAGCGATGGCCTTGGCCGCTCCGGTGCTGGCAGGAATGATGTTGTTGAGCAGCGTCCGGCCGGACCGGACCCCCAGCGGGTCGAACTTCTTGCTCGGCCCGTCCACGGCCTTCTGCGAGGCAGTCGCCGCGTGGATCGTGGTCATGAGCCCGCTCTCGATGCCCCAGTTGTCCTGCAGGACCTTCACCACCGGAGCCAGGCAGTTGGTGGTGCAGGAAGCGTTGGACAGCAGCGTGTGCCTGGCAGGGTCGTACTCGCCGTGGTTCACGCCCATGACCACGGTCTTCACGTCCGCCTCGGCCTTGGCCGGAGCCGACACGACCACGCGCTTGGCCCCGCCCTTCATGTGCTTGCGCGGGTCCTTCTTCTCGGTCGTCGTCTCGGTGAACAGCCCGGTGGACTCCACCACGTAGGACACGCCCATGTCGCCCCACGGGATCTGGGTCGGGTCCGCCACCGTCGTGTAGCGCACGGGCTGGCCGTTCACAACCAGCGCATTGCCCTCCGCCACCACGGTCCCGGGGAAGCGGCCGTACGCGGAGTCGTACTGGAGCAGGTAGGCCAGCACATTGATGTCCGCCACGTCGTTGACCGCCACGACCTCGATGTCGGGGTTGTCCATCGCGTAACGCAGAACGAGACGCCCGATACGACCGAATCCGTTGATGCCCACCTTGATTTTCGCCATGTCCGCTCACCTCATGTCAATAGGTCGGTTGAGAACGCGGGCGGTATTCTGCCAGAAGCCCCGCCGATGTCAAGCCGCCTGAGGCTCGGCAAAGTGAGCATTCAGTCTCACCGTCGATGATCGGCTCCTGTGGGGAGCCGTGCCGGTTACTGCCACCCCTCCTGCCAGGTTCCCCCGCGAGCGGGGCACCACGGTGCCGAGTGCCGGGGCACCAGGGTGCCGAGTGCGGAATCCCACCCCCCGCTTGTCGTGGGGGAGCGGATGGCGTTCGCACTTGTCGTTTGTCCTCGAAGGCAGGAGTGAACGGTTACGTACCGGCTACCCATTCCAAGGCGTGGTGGAAGCCAGGATTTTGCCCTTGAGCCAATCTCCCAGATCGTCCATGACCTTCTCGGCCCCATCGGGCGCACAGATGCTTGCCGAGAAGCCCCTGTCGCCGAGCTGGTCGGCCAGCTCCAAGTAGCGCAGGCCGAGCTCAGCCTGTCCCAGAGCAGAGCCGCAGATCGGGTGCACCCAGTGGGCCGGGTCGTCGCTCGGAAACATGTCGGTAGCGTTGGCCATCCAGCACTGCCTGACGCAATCGAGCTTGGACTTCGCGAAGGTCTCGCAGCCGGCTGCCTGCGGGTTCTCGAGGCACTCCGGACTGGCGGAGTCGATGGCCGCGGCATAGGCAGCGCATCCTGGGAGGTCCCCGCTCTCCATGCAGGATTGAGAAACAACGGACTCGTACGGCCCGGGCGTGAGCAACGCGTCCCCGACCACCGACGCGATCAGGAGCTGGCCGGGGCTGGGCTTCAGGCCTTCCAGTGCCTGCTTGACGTCCGCAACCGCCCAGAGCGAGTGGAACGGGTAACCCGGGGGAGACTGGTAGGAAGCGTATGGTACGTCCGGAAGGAAGATCGAGCGGCACTTCTTGGAGCCCGCGCAGAACCAGAACTCATCGCAGTCGTCGTCGGAGGTGCATTCAACCTGCTCCTTGTCGTACGCGAGGACATGGTGCTCGCCGCCCTTGTAGTCTCCGAGGAACTGGCACCTGCGATAGTAGTCTTGCTTGTACCCCCCGCAACAGAGCTTGGTCGTCTGGCCCTGGATCTTCGAGAGTGCGAGGTCCACCTTGCATTCCATCACGCTCGGGCAGTCGGAGTCGTGCTGGCATGGCCAGTTGGGTGAGCAGAAGTCGTCGTCCACGCTGCACTCTGCATCGTAGGCCACGAACACCACGAGAAGGAGCGCGTCGTCCCTGACGAATGACTTCGCTTGTTCCGCGTGCGGGCCTGCGGGGTTGAGCGCCCTCCACGCGGCCTTGAATCCATGGTCGTTCGTTACGTGGCCGTAAAGCCGGTCGTAGTCGTCCGTCAGCGAGATGCACTTGAACAGATTGGACTCGTCGACTCCGATGGCCGAATCAACCACGAGAACAGATGGCGCGGGATTGGGGCAGTCGGAGGTGGGCGGAAGCTGGCGGCAGATCACCTCGTCGAAATCGGATTGGTTTTGGCCCGCGCAATCGAAGGGGCAGTCGCTGGCCCCAGCGGCAAAGCAACTGTCGTTTCCGCACGGGAAGAACGAGGGGCACAGGTCCGGCGTGCAGTTTGGCTGGCAGCACTGGCCGGCTCCGGTACAGGGGAAGTAGCACCTGGCCGACCAGAATCCGTAGGAGTCGTCGTCCACCAGATCGCTTCCGAAGCACTTCCAGCCGTTCCCGAATGCTGCCTTGCAGTCGTCATCGTCCGTACAGGGATAGAACGGCAGTACGGGCCTGCCTTCCTCAACGGAGCGCGGAACCGTCGTGAATCGGCCCATCGTGTTGGACGCGGCCGGAGTGGTGGAGGCCAGTCGCAGCGACAGGTGCGGGGCCGCTGCCTTCAGCCGCTCGACCACGCGGTGCATGCCAGCGACCATGCCGGCTTCCATGCGGAGCATGTCGACTCCGTTTTCCGTGACCCAGAGCAGGTCGACCTTCACGTGGGGAAGGATGCCCCACACGCCGAGGTGCTCGATGTTTCCAGAAACGGTCAGGTTGGCTGCGTCGGCAGCGAAGTCCGGGTTCAGCTTCCAAGCGCCTTCAGACACGCTTGCGAGGGCCAGCTCAGCGTAGGCGAACAGGCCCGGGATTCCGTCGGCTTCCTGGTGAATGGTGAGGAGGAGCGGCTTCTTCACGGCAGTGCCTTCGGGGCCGATCCGATAGACGCGGCCGACGCTTCCCGCAGGATGCTCCGGCTCCTCCTCCACCGTCAGCTCGACACACGCTTCGAGGGCGCCCTCCGGCACCAGGATCACGACCGGGCCTGCCTGGACGAGCCCTCCGTCCGGACACATCTCCCGTTGAACCGCTGCGTCTCCGAGCAGGGTGTCAGTGGGAACTGGCTCTGTGCCCGTCGGGCTCTTGCCACAAGCCGCTGACAGGACCGCGGCCAGAGCGGACAAGAAGAAGCCGGCCTCCCTCTGCAACCTTCTCATGCGGTCCACCTCAGCCTCAAACGTACGTGGTCGAGTTCTGGATGTCAAAGGTTCCGAAGCGACGGTAGTCGTTTCAGCCGGGCCACTGAGGGCCGCGGTTTCGGGTTGCGCGGGTGCGTGGGGCGTGCTAGTATCCTCAACCTGTCTGTGACACTCCGCGGAGTAGGGAGAATGGACAAGAAACTGTACGCCAGGCTGCTGTCGATCATCCCGCTGTTCCGCTCCCTCTCGCCGGACGAGCTCGACCAGATCGTGCAGATCTCGAAGCTGCTGAGGGTGAAGAAGGGCGTGACCGTGGTCGAGGAGGGGGACGAGGGCGCGGCCATGTACATCCTCGTGGAGGGGAAGTGCGAGGTGGTCAAGCGTCTGCCCGGCGGCGACAACACGCGGCTGGCAGAGCTGGCGGCCCCGACCGTGTTCGGAGAGATGTCCCTCATTGACCAGGACAAGCGCAGCGCCTCGGTCTGCACGCTGACCGACGTGGTGCTCTTCCAGATCAACCTGCACTCCTTCAACAAGCTTCGGGCGGGCCTGTCTGCCGCGGCTTTCAAGGTCCTGCGGGAGATCGCGCCCATGCTCTGCAGCAGGGTGCGGCAGATCAACGACCGCATCGGTGACTTCTTCAAGAACCCCGAGGCGAACCTCGGGACCGTCGAGCAGCAGTTCCTGCAGCGCAGCCTGGGATCCCCCAAGCCCGCTCAGGGCAAGTAGCTGCCGTAGAAACGAGGTGCCAAGATGAAGAACGACCCGCTGCCCGTCATGTTGCAGCTTTCAGTCTTCGAGGGGTTCACACGGCCGGAGCTGGACGTGCTCTCCTCGGTCTTCCGCATCCGGCAGCTCAAGCCCGGCGAAGTGCTCGGACGGGAGGGCTCCGTGGCCCCCTCGTTCTTCGTCCTGGCTTCCGGCATCGTGTCCGTGCTCAAGGAGCTGGAAGGGGGCAAGCGGCAGCGGCTTGCCACCGTGGGGAAGAACTCCCTCATCGGCCAGCTGGAGCTCATCGACGGCGGCAAGCGCGCTGCCACGTACGAGGCTGCTTCCCCCGTGGTGCTCCTGGAGTGCACGCGGGAGGACTTCGAGCGGCTGTTTCGTGCCAACAACCCGTTCGCGTACAAGGTGCTCGACTTCGTGATCATGGACCTGTCCAAGCGTCTTCGCCAGGCCAACAAGCGGCTGGAGGACCTGCTGGCAGATCCGGGCAAGACGCTCGGCATGATGTACGACGCGTTCGTGGAGGTTGGCAAGGCGGTCCACGAAACCGGCGAGTTCTCGCGCCTGGGCGTGCGTTGACCCGGTGCGGGCTCGAACACCGGCGAGTTCTAGCTCCTGGGCATGCGTTGCCCCGGTGCTGGCTCGCACACCAGATGGGCGAGGGAAGGAGGCGGAAATGACGAGAGCGAGCCTTCGGGGTCTGGGACTGGCGGCAGCGGCCGTCCTGCTCACATCTGCATGCTCGGGCTCGGGAAGCTCCGACGCCGCGGACACGCCCGCGACGGATGCCGCGGGCGAAGGCATCGTCGAGGGCGCCAAGTGCGACGACGGGCAGGCGTGCACCGCGTACGACCGCTGGGTCAACGGCGAGTGCGTGGGCGAAGCGTACTCCTGCGAGTACCTCGGCGAATGCTGGCCCGGCGGCTGCGACGGCAACGGCGACTGCGAGGACCACGGGCTCTCCCCGGGGTGGTGCTACATCGGGGCTTGCGTCAAGGAAGGAGACCTCGACCCCCAGAACTCCTGCGCGGGCTGCTTCACCGCCAAGAGCACGACCGAGTACACCCCGGTGCCCACAGGCACCCCCTGCGAGGACGGCAACCTCTGCACCGAGGGCGACACCTGCGACAGCGGCGACTGCCTTGCCGGGTCGCCCCCAACGTGTGCCGACGGGGTGCTCTGCACCGTGGACGAGTGCGACCTCGAGACGGGCTGCAAGCACACTCCCGACCACGCCCAGTGCAAGGACGACAGCGCGTGCACCCGGGACGAGTGCATCGCTGAGAAGGGCGGCTGCGTCAGCACGCCCGACGACACGCTGGTGTGCGCGGACGAGGACGTGTGCACCACCGGCGACCACTGCTCCCAGGGCAAGTGCGTGGTGGACCCGCAGCCCCTCAGCTGCGACGACGACAACGTCTGCACCGACGACTCCTGCCATCCCTCGTTCGGCTGCCTCTACGTGTTCAACGAGCTTCCGTGCGACGACGGAGCGGCCTGCACCCAGGAGGACACCTGCTTCTACGGCAACTGCAAGGGAACCGAGGACTGGTGGACCCCGTGTCCCACGTGCACCAAGGACTTCCCCGGCACCGCAGCCAAGATCAGCGCGCTCCGGGTGGGCGTCGGCGGGTTCCCCGGCGAGGCGGTCAACGTGGACGGCGACCTCAAGACATGCTCCCCCCCGGGCAGCTGTGAGCTGGGCCTCGACAACTCCCTGTCGTTTGCCGGTGAGTACATCGACCAGGTCCTGGCTCAGAACATGGCGCTGGATGCCGGGCTGGACGCGCTGATCTTCCTCGTGGACCTGAGCAGCATCGCCATGGACGGCACCCCGTTCCCCATGACCCTCGTGTACGCGGAGGTCTCGGTGCTCACCAACCCGGACTGCGACTTCACCAGCCAGACCTGCTTCTACACGCCGTCCAGCCTGAGCTTCGACGTGCTGTGCAACCCCCTCGTCGTGTTCTCCAACGCCACCATCTCCGACGGCGTCCTGAAGGCCGGTGGCTCCGGCTCCCTGTTCCCCTTCGAGATGTCCTTCGTCAACGGCAAGCAGACCACTCTCGTGCTGTTCAACGCGAAGGTCGAGGCAAAGGTCGAGCTGGACGGAGACGGGAAGGTCTCCAAGCTGTCCGGCGTATTCGGAGGCGCGGTCACCAAGCAGCACCTCACGGACATGATCCAGGCCATCCCCCAGGAGTACATCCCCGTGGACCTGGACCTGCTCCTGACCATGGTGGACCTGATGCCCGAGGACATCGACCTCAACGGCGACGGCGCCAAGGACGCCATTTCGCTGGCCCTCGTGTTCGAAACGATCCCGGGAATCCTCGAGCAGTACGTCGGGAACTAGTTGCGCCATGCCGTTCTCCGCGGGTCTCACCAACCTGGTCCAGGCGGCTTCGGCCACAGGCCGGGTGATGATCCAGGTCAGCGAGGTGCACCCCTCCGCGCTGCCCTACCTCGCGGCCACCCTGGAGCGGGACACCGGGCGCCACGTCGCGGTCGTGACCCGGGACATGACACGGGCACGCTTCCTCCACGAGGAGATCCGGCAGCTCGTCAGCGGCGGGGAGGAGCGCGGGGACGTGCTCCTGCTCCCCACGCCGTACGTGTCGCCCTACATGGATGTCTCGGTCGACTCCCGGCTCCAGGCCCAGTGCATGGGCACGCTGGCCCGGCTCATGGAGGACCGCGGGGGCCGCGTGCTGGTCCTGCCCGCGGCAATGCTCGCGGCGTTCCACGTGCCCCTCTCCCACCTCCGGTCCGCATGCCGGGTCCTCGAGCGGGGACAGGAGTTCGACCGCGAGCGCTTCCTCGCAGACCTCGCGGATGCAGGCTACGTCCGCGTGTCCTCGGTCGCGGAGCCGGGAACGTTCGCGGTCCGGGGAAGCCTGGTCGACATCTACTCCCCCGGAGAGCTTCACCCGGTGCGCGTGGACTTCTTCGGCGACGAGGTGGAGTCGCTCTCCACCTTCGACCTCTCGACGCAGCTGTCCACGGGCAAGGTGCCCTCCGCACACCTCGTGCCTGCCACGCCCGCGCTGAGCCTGTCCGGCATGCTCGCACGCTCCCGCAAGGAGCTGCTGGAGCTGTCGGACAGCCTCAACCATCCGGCCGAGAGCCTGTCACGGCTTACCGAGGCCCTCCGCTCCGGCGAGCTGCCCGCGTGGGCCGAGCCCCTCATGCCGCTCCTGGCCGGGGGCGCGGCACCCGTTACGGAGTACCTCCCTCCGGCTCGGTGGGTCATCCTGTTCGACGACCGGGCCTCGGTGCTGCACGCGATCGACTACCTGCTGGAGGGGGAGCGGCCGCGCCACGCCGCGGCCATCGCGCGGGGCCGGCTCGTGCTTCCGCCATCCGCGCTGTTTGCTTCCTCCCCGTCGGTGCGCGAAGCGCTGCGCAACTACACCCGCGTGAATGCTGCCGCGCTCGACCCGGAAGCCAACCTGCGGGTGGCCCTTCCCCTGGAGCGGCCCCTGTCACCCGTGACGCCAGGGGGCAGCCGGCTGTCCGAGTTCGAAGCCCGCGCGGTCAAGCTGGGCAGCATCGGGTTCCGCACCGCGGCGACTGCGGTGGACGCACACGAGGCCGACCGCCTCGTACACCTGCTGACCACCCACGGGCTTCCAGCCGTGCGGGAGGCGCTTCCGCTGACCCTCGCCGCGCTGTCGGACCGCCCGGCGCGGGCCGGCGTGCGCGTGTTCGTTTCGGGCATCACCGCGGGCGTCCACAGCGAGGACATGGGCTTGCTCGTGGCCACGGCCGCGGATTTGTTCGACAAGAAGGCGGCCGCGGCGCCGCAGCCGGCAGAAGCCACCGCGTCTCAGCGGGAGCGCCTGCTGGAGCTCGAGGACGGCGACTTCGTCGTGCACCGCGACTTCGGCGTCGCCCGGTTCTCGGGAGTGGAGCGCCGCAAGACCGGGGCCGGCGAGTACATGTGCCTCAAGCTCGTGTACCAGGGCGGGGACGTGCTCTACGTGCCGGTGCACAACGCGGGCGGCGTGAGCAAGTACGTCGGCGCGGGCGGCGCGGCGCCCAAGCTGGACAAGCTGGGCGGAAGCACCTGGGCATCGAAGCTCGCCAAGGCACGATCCGGAGCCCGGAAGCTGGCCATCAACCTGCTGGAGCTGTATGCGCGCCGGGTCTCCATGCCGGGCTTCGCCTTCTCCTCCAAGGACGACTACTTCGAGGAGTTCGAGGCGCGCTTCCCCTACGAGGAGACGCCGGACCAGGCCAGCGCCATAGCGGACGTCCAGGCGGACATGGAGAAGCCGGTCCCCATGGACCGCCTGGTCTGCGGCGACGTGGGGTTCGGCAAGACCGAGGTGGCCATCCGGGCCGCGTTCAAGGCGGTCCTGGACGGGCGCCAGGTCGCGGTCCTCGTGCCCACCACCGTGCTGTGCGAGCAGCACCGCGTGACCTTCGAGCAGCGGCTCAAGGAATACCCGGTCGTGGTGGAGAGCTTGAGCCGCTTCAAGGGCCCCGCGGACCAGAAGGCCGTGCTCCAGCGCCTGGCCGGGGGCAAGACCGACATCGTCATCGGCACGCACCGGCTGCTTTCCAAGGACGTGCAGTTCAAGAATCTCGGCCTGCTGGTCGTGGACGAGGAGCACCGGTTCGGCGTCGCGCACAAGGAGAAGCTCAAGGCCCTGCGCACCACCGTGGACGTGCTGTCGCTGACCGCGACTCCCATTCCGCGCACCCTGCACATGGCCATGTCCGGCATCCGGGACCTGTCCGTGATCAAGACGCCGCCCGCAGGCCGGCTCGACATCCAGACGTTCGTGGTGCACCACGACCCGGGCACCCTGAAGAGCGCCATCGACGCGGAGATCTCCCGCGGGGGCCAGGTGTTCTTCCTGCACAACCGCGTGGAGGACATCCTCACGGTGCGCGAGCAGCTGGAGGAGCTGGTCCCCGGCATCCGCATCGGCGTTGGGCACGGGCAGATGGCCGAGAGCGCGCTCGAGAAAGTGATGGTGGGGTTCGTCGGGGGCCGGTATGACCTGCTGCTGTGCACCACCATCATCGAGTCCGGGCTCGACCTGCCCAACGTCAACACCCTCATCGTGAACAACGCGCACGCGTTCGGACTGGCGCAGCTCTACCAGATCCGGGGCAGGGTGGGGCGGGGCCACCGGCAGGCCTACGCGTACTTCGTCGTGCCGCCGACAGAGACCCTGCCCACCGAGGCGAGGCTCCGGCTGGCGACCCTGGCCAAGTTCACGTCCGTCGGCTCGGGCCTCCATGTCGCGTCCATCGACATGGAGCTGCGGGGAGCCGGCGACATCCTGGGCGCGGACCAGTCGGGCCAGGTCAACGCGGTGGGATTCGAGGTGTACGTGCACCTGCTGCACGACGAGGTGGACCGCCTCAAGGCCCGGCAGGAGCAGGTCCCGCAGCGCGTCGAATGCCAGGTGGACGTGGCCGCGGACGTTGCGGTGCCGGAGGAGTACATCGCGGACCGCCACCAGCGGCTCGTGTTCTACCGGATGGCCGCGACCGCGGAAACGCCGGAAGCGGTGGAGCGGCTCCGCTTCGAGACCCGCGATCGTTTCGGCCCCATGCCCGAGAGCGTCTCCAGGCTGCTGAGCGTGGCCGAGATCCGCGTCCGCGCCGGCCAGCTCGCCATCTCCCGTCTCGAGGTGGTGGGCGGGACGGTCAGGGCCCACATCGGCTCCTGCCCGGACAACGTGCTCCAGGGCGTATTGGCCCTCATCCGGGAGCAGCCGCTGCCCGTGCGGCTGACTCCGGACCACGTGCTCCACGCGGACCTGTCCAAGCTCGGTGCGCCCGACCCGGTGGCCCGTGCGCGGCGGTTCCTCAACACCCTCGAGCGCGCGGTCGTGGGGCGGTAGTACGGTGCTCGGCTACCGGAGTCGCTCCCAGAGCCGGAAGCGTGCGTAGAGCCAGGCCACGAGGCCCAGAAGGAACGTGACCAGCGTGAGGTGCGCGGCCATGAGCCAGCCCGCGTGCACCGCGTTCTCCCAGCGCTCCACGACCGTCAGCAGCACGAGCCGGTCCCCCTCGACGAACGGGACCTTGCCCTCCACCTTCACCTCCCGCAGCGCGGGAAGGGTGAACGCGACCTGGTGCGCCAGCCAGTCCATCTCCGGAGACGTGTAGTCCCGGCCCGCGGCCACGATGGCGCGGGCCCGGTCGTACATCTTCGGCGTCCAGTCGGGCCCGAACCCGTGGTAGGTCTCGTACCCGGCAAACAGGTGGGGCGAGTCGAACGTGTCGAGGACCCGGGCAAGCGCCTCGTCCCCCTCGCTCTGCAACGCAACCATCGCGTCGAAGACCTGCGCATCCTTGCGCCAGTTGTAGAGCCACAGGGATACCGCCAGAAAAAGGAATACTGCGAACAACGCGAACAGGAAGTTGCGCAGCCACAGAGGCGAGTAGCTCCGGTCCCCGTCGCTCACGGCGCCTCCTGCTCCGGCACCGGCCGGGCCGGGTCCGCCTGCGCCAGGCTCGCCAGCACGTGGCGGGCCAGGTCCGCCAGCGCCACCCGTTGCTGCGTGCCGTCCCTCACGTGCTCCTCACTGACCAACCAACTGGTTGGCGCCGCATCCCGGGGCGGCACCGGGGGACGCGACCAACGGGAGCATGGGGGCGTAGCCCCCGGCGTGTGGCGCCTCAGGCGCTTGACCGTGACCACGCCCGCTGCCTCTTCTTCGGCTCCGGCCAGCACCACCAGCGGGATGCCTTTCCGGTCCGCGTACTCCATCTGCTTCTTGAGCTTGGCGGCCTTTGGATACAGCTCGACGCCCAGCCGCGATGGCAGCAGGACCCGGGCAGCCGGGGACACGGTGGAGAGGGCGATCTCAGCGGGAGCGTCGGAGAGCTCGGCTCGTAACGTGCCGGCCACGCTGGCAGCATACAGAGCGCTTCCCTCGACGCAGCAGACCAGCACGTGCACGGTGCGACGGGTGCCGGCCTCCCCGCTGCCGCTGAGCGCGGACAGCAGGCGGTCGATTCCCAGCGAGATGCCGACTGCCGGAGTCTGGCGGCCGGAGAAGGTGCCCAGCAGCGTGTCGTACCGGCCGCCGCTCATCACGCTTCCCACCCCGTACCTGGCGGGCAGGAAGGTCTCGTACACGATGCCGGTGTAGTAGTCGAGCCCCCGTGCGATGGAGGGCGCAAACTGGATGGGAAGGCCCGGTGACGAAGCCTCTGCAATCGCGACGACCTCCTTGAGCCGCTCCACCGCCGCGACGGCCGCAGGTTGGTCGCCGGCAAGGGCCAGGGCCGCGGACAGGCGCTCGGTGTTCGTCCCGGACAGGTCGGAGAGGCCGCACAGGGTCGCGGCCAGCGCGGTATCCAGGCCCTCTGCCACAAGGTCCCGGGCCATGTCGTCCCGGCTTACCTTGTCCACTTTGTCCAGCACCCTCAGCACGGGGACCACCTTCTCGCGCCCGACGCCGAGGTGCGCGAGCAAGCCGTCCAGGAAGCCGCGGTGGTTGAAGAGGATGCGGTGCCCCGAGATGCCCAGGGCCTTCATCACCGCGTGGTCCACCAGCAGGCACTCCGCGTCGGCCTGCGCCGAGTCGATGCCCACCAGGTCCACGTCGCACTGGTAGAACTCGCGGAAGCGCCCCTTCTGCGGCCGCTCCGCACGCCATACCGGCGCGATGTGGTAGCGCCGGAACGGGTACACGAGGTTCGGGTTGCACGCGATGAAGCGCGCCAGCGGCACCGTGAGGTCGTAGCGCAGCGCGACCATGCGGCCGCCGTGGTCCTCGAACTTGTAGAGCAGCTTCTCCCCCTCGTCCCCGTACTTGCCAAGCAGCAGTTCCGCATACTCGAGCGCGGGGGTGTGCAGCGGTGCGTAGCCGAAGGACTCGAACACGGCCTTGACGCGGTCGAGCACCGCATCGCGCACCAGCATCTCCTCCGGGGGGTAGTCTCGAAATCCTTTGAGTGTCTGGACTTCCATGAAGCCTCCGGAACCTAGGGGGTAAAGAGGGGAAGGCGCTCTTTGAGCGACTCGATGAACCGCCGGAATCGGGCACGCTTCACCGACACCGGGATGGAGAGATCCCTCTGCGCCCTGAGGGGCTCCGGCAGCCCGTCCTCCTGGCGCTCCATCAGGTCCACCGCGTGGAACTCCAGGGAGACGAACTCCTCCCGCGCCAGCGCGGACAGGAAGTGGTCGTAGAGGGGACCCGGGGCCGTGGACAGCGTGGTGCCGATGACCGGCAGGCGCAGCACCGGGCTCACCGCGTTGGGAAGCACCAGGAGGCTGCCCCTCCGGTACGGACGGGTCGCACCGGCAAACGCTGCCGGGTTCCCCCAGATGGAGCGGCTCCTGCGGCCCAGGATGCGCACGCCTGCCATGACCGTGTACTTGATGGCCAGGTAGGGCGGTGACGGCAGGGGGGACGCGTCGTACCGGTATCCCATGGCGTCGAGCAGTGCGTACTCGCGGGAGGTCATGTTGTAGCCCGGTGCGCGGAAGATGACGGGAGGCTTGCCCACCGTGCGCTCCACCGCGGTGTGGCCGCGGAGGATCTCGTCGCGTGCGGCCTCCTCCGGAAGCCGGATGAAGTCATAGCGATGGGAGAACGTGTGGTTGCCCACCGTGTGGCCGGCCGCTGCCGCGGCCGACAGGACCCTGCCCGCGGCAGGCACGGCAAGGTCCCTGCCGACGGCAAAGAACGTGGCGCTCACGCCGAGCTCGTCGAACAGCTCGAGGAACCGGGAGACGCCGACCGTGTAGGTCGTCTCCACCAGCGCCCGGGCAGACGCGTCATCCACCGCGTGGCCGTAGAGCGACAGGTACAGGTCGAGGCTGTCGACGTCCACGGAGAGGAGGAGCCCGCGGGTCCGGGGCAGCTCGGTGGTCCCGGGCATGCTACCTCAGGCGGATCGCAACGAACAGCTTGGCCATGTTCATGAGCACGTTGGGCACGCGCTTCCACAGGTGGATGGACGGGGTGCGCTTCTCGATGATCTCCACCGGGAGCTCCAGGATCCGGAACTCGCCGCGCTCCGCGCGGATGACGAACTCGGAAGCAAACAGGTCCTTGTCCACCACGCAGCGGTTGACCACGGGGAGCATCCGCTCGCGGTTGAAGGCCTTGAGCCCGTGGGTGTCGGTGCCCTTGAAGCCGAGCAGGACGCGCAGCATCGTGGTGATGGTGATGGTGGCGGCGTGGCGCATCAGGGGGCGCTTGTCGCGGCTCTCCGAGTGGAGCTTGGAGCCCACCACGAGGTCGCACTGGTCGAACACGAGGGCTTCCAGCGAGCGGCGGTAGAAGCCGACGTCGAGGATGTCGATCTCGTCGCACACGACGTACTTGCCGCGGGCCGCCAGGATTCCCATCCGCATGGCCGCGCCGTAGTTGGGCGCGCCGTAGGAGAGCATGCGGACGTGGGGGAACTTGCGCTCGAGCGCCAGCCCCGTCTCACGCGTGTTGTCCCTGCTTCCGTTCTCGCAGATGAGGATCTCGTAGCTGAAGTCGAATTCCGCCATGCGGGCGACCAGCTCCACCACGCTCCCGAAGAGGATGGCTTCCTCGTTGTAGACCGGGACCACGATGGAGACCAGCGGAGCTTCCGCCTTCCTGTTTCCGTCGATGATCCCCTTTCTCTCCTGCGTGCTCATGAATCCTCCCCCTGAATGGCGAGGGCGGTCTTCCGACCGTCCACCAGCGCGTCCTCCATCGCCTCGTAGACCCACTTGCCGTACCGGCCAATGGAGCGGATGCCGCAGGACGCGACGTGACCCAGCACGGTGGACCGGGCCCCCTCGTAGCTCTGGTCATATACCACATAGGCGTGCTCGATGCGACGGACCGTGCACACCTTCACGTTGCTTTCCGAAACGGGCTCGCCGACCTGCGACAGGATGCCGAGCGTCTCGCTGACCGCGCTCCCCACGTCTGGCTCCCGGCCCGCGGACAGCTCGACATACAGGCTCGAGCAGCCGGGCGGAGCCATGGACTCGCACGCGTTGGAGTAACAGCCGAGCCGGTACGGCTGGACCGCGGGGTCCGGCAGGTAGAGCCAGTGGAGGCCGTTCATCACCTTCCTGTCCAGCCCCAGGTCGAGGTAGGACAAAGAGGTGCACTGCAGGCGTCCGGCCGCGGCCAGCACGTCGTCCGGCGTGTCGACCAGGCAGCGGGCCAGCCGGTCCAGGGGCATGGTGGAGACGAGGTGCCGGTACGCGATCCTCTCGCCGGTTGCCAGCTCGACCCACTTCTCCGCAGCGTGGACCCGCACGACCTGTGCGTTGTACCGGATCTCCGGAACGAGGGCCGCGATCGCGTCGGAGAAGGCAGCAATGCCGCCCTGCTCCGGGTAGGAGAAGGTGGCGTTGTACCCGGAACGCTCGTTCTCGTCGGTCAGCGCACCCACCAGGATCTGCCGGAAGTCGGGGACCGGCACGAAGCGCTGGCACCACGCGTGGGAGATGCCCGACGGAGGCACGCCCCACAGCTTCGTGTTGTAGGGGAACATGAACTCGTCCGCGATGGGCCTGCCGAAATGGTGGAGCACGAAGGGCTCGAACCCCTCGGGCTCGGGTTGGCCCTGCTCTCTCCGGGTGTGGGCTTCCAGCGCACCCAGCACGCACTCCACGATGACCTCGGGAGGAAGGTCCTTCAAGTTCGACTGGTACGGGTACGCAACCAGGCGCCCGCGCGAGAATATCTTGCTTTGACGGCGGATACTGCGCATGCCTGCAAGTCCGCCGAAGCGCGTGCGGATACCCGGGTCGCGCATGTGCAGCCAGTGCCCCGTCACGTCGAAGGAGTACCCCTCCTGCCGGTGGGTGACAGCAAGCCCGCCCGGCCGGTCGCCGCGCTCCAGCACGAGGCAGTCGCTGCCCAGATGGACCGCGGTCGACATGCCCGCAAGCCCCGCGCCGATGATGAGCGTCCGTGTCTCCAACAAGCGCCCCCGAGAAGTCGGCACACTATAGCGTCCGTGCCAGGTGGTGTCAAACACGGGTCGCAGGCCGGTTTGGCACGCCAGTCTCTCCTTGCACTTGCCAAAACGCTGTGTATGATACGTCCAATGATTTCTGGCGGGTTACACTAGGAGGCTCCCGATGAGAAACCTGGGTCTGTTGGTCGGCTTTGTGCTGGTGGCGATGGTGGCGGGCTGCTCGAGCAGCGCCGCGGACAACAGCTGTACCGTGAACACGGACTGTGAGCAGGCCTTCGTGTGCGTGGGCAGCACGTGCGAGCAGGTGGAGTGCTCGTCCACGGCCGACTGCTCCGGCGACGGCGCGTTCTGCGCGGCCGAGGGGGTGGACCCGGACCAGGCGGACAAGAAGTTCTGCTCCCCGATCCAGTGCAAGTCCGACTCGGACTGCGGCGACGGCATGGTCTGCAACAAGTACAAGCAGTGCGAGGGCGGCACCGCCTCGGACGTGCCGGAAGGAGAGACCACGGGAGATCCCGACGTGGTGGACCAGGACAACAAGGTCGAGCCGGACAACGGCGTGGTGACCAAGAGCAAGGCGTGCAGCGCGTGCTCCTCGGACAAGGACTGCGGGGACATGAAGTGCTACCCGCTGGGCGGCGGCACCTTCTGCTTCGGCGACTGCGCTGAGCACACCGACTGCCCCACGGGCTGGATGTGCTACGCGCTGTCGAACCAGGGCAAGCAGTGCATCCCCATGGCGTTCAACTGTGAGGGCGAGTGCCTGGCAGCGGGCTGCCCCGCCGGGAAGATGTGCGACCAGGAGTCGGGCACCTGTGCCGCGGGGGGTGATGCCTGCGGGCAGTGCCAGCAGGACTGGGATTGCATGGAAGGGCTGCGCTGCTACACCCAGGGCAAGTACTGCGCGCCGACCTGCGGCACGGGCACGTGCGAGCAGGGTTCCTCCTGCCAGGAGGTCAACAACATCCCGATGAAGCTGTGCGTGAGCAACTCGCCCGCGTGCTGCTACGGCGAAAGCTGCGCGGGGACCGAGTGCTCCGGCGTCACGCCGTACGCGTGTGGCGACAAGTGCTGCGAATGCCTCCAGGACTCGCACTGCGGCCAGGGGGAGAAGTGCACCAACAACACGTGCACCGCGGGCCAGTGCTCGGGCGCGACCCCGTACTTCTGCAACGGCGCGTGCCAGGAGTGCTGCAACAACGGCCAGTGCGCGGCCAAGGGACCGGAGTACGTGTGCAAGAACAACAAGTGCACCTCGGAAGCGCTTCCCGAGGAGTGTGACTACTGCGAGCCGCCGTTCCCCGCGTGCACGCAGATCAACGGGATCTGGTCGTGCGTGCAGTGCGTCTCCGACGCGGACTGCCCCGGCAGCACCTGCGACCTGACGCTCTACTCGTGCGGCGGCGGCGGGACGACGCCCGGCACCGCGTGCGGCGTATGCACCCAGGACGCGGACTGCGTGTCCAGCTCCGGCACGGCCCTGACCTGTGACGGCGCGTCCGGCTGCTGCTACGACCCCGCGGGCTGGTGCGACGGCGTGGAGTCGTTCTGCAACTCGCTCGAGAACAGCACGTGCAAGGGGCTCATGGACATGCTGGGCGGCGGCGGCATCCCGGGCGGCGGCATCCCGGGCATGCCCACCGGCGCGGCGTTCGGCCTGTGCACCTGCTCCGAGCCCCTCGACATGATGACCCTCATGATGTGCATCATGGGCGGCTGCCCGGCCGGCGGCTGCTGGGGCGCGGCGGTGTGCGTGGACCCGTCGATCCTGACGTCGCTCCTGGGCGGCGGCGGCACGCCCGCACCGTCCGGTGAAGGCTTCTGCATCAACCTCCAGTCGCTGCTGGGCGGCCTCTTCTAGCCGTCCCCGGTTCCGCACGGTTCTCCCATCCGGATAGTTCTTGCGTTTGCCCATCAAAACGGATATGTCTAGGGACCGCGTCCGGTGCGCTGCATGGACGGAAGGAGAAACGGATGACGACAGCCAATTTCGAGCTTAGGACGTACACGTTCCTGGATGCGTTGCAGCCCCAGCTTGCGCAGTACATCGCGAAGGACAACCGGGTCTACGACCCCGCGGAATACGACGCGGCGCTCTTCCTGGAACTCGCGCCCGCAATGATGATCCACCGGATGATCGACCTGGTGCTCAAGCGCACCAAGGTTCGTCTCGGATCCCTGGTGACGGAGCGCCACTTCGGCCTGATGCAGATCCATCACGCGGATCAGGGAGAAGTCCTCGAAGCCGGCCGCATCGTGTTCGACGAGACCGGGCTTTCCATCGCCAACCGTGCGGAAGTAGCGGTGCTGTCCAACCACATCATCCGCGGGGTGGAGCAGGACCACGCCATCTCGTTTACCGGCCTTGCCAAGGGCAACATGGTGCTGGCCGGCGACTCGATGCTCATCATGGAGGCCACTCCCGCGGCCTACCTGGCCATCGCGTGCAACGAGGCGCTCAAGGCCGCCACCGTCAAGCTCATCACCATCATCCCGTGGGGTGCGACGGGCCGCCTGATCATGGCCGGCCCCGAGTCCGAGATCGACTCCGCTGCCGAAGCGGCCGTTGGGATCCTCAACAAGCTCAACGAGGAGCGCGTGGCCGCGGGTGCCAAGGCCGGCGCATCGGACCAGGCCAAGTACGCCCGCTAGCTCTTCTTCCCCTCCAACAGACGGTCATTCGCACGCGTCGCCGACGCCGTCCTTGTCCGTGTCCTTCTGATCGGGGTTGGCAACCAGCGGGCAGTTGTCCTTGACGTCCGGAACGGTGTCGTTGTCGTCGTCCTGGTCGCACGCGTCGCAGGTCTTGTCGCCGTCCGTGTCCTTCTGGTCCGGGTTCGCGATGAGGGGGCAGCAGTCCTTCCAGTCCTCGAAGCCGTCGTTGTCGTCGTCGATGTCGCAGAGGTCACCCTGGCCGTCCTTGTCCAGGTCGATCTGGCTCGGGTTGGCCATGTCGGGGCAGTTGTCCGATGCGTTGGGGAGCCCGTCTCCGTCCTTGTCCGGGTCGCAGAAGTTCGGGACACCGTCCTTGTCGATGTCCTGGAGCTGCGGCACGGGGAAGAACACGCAGTCCTCGGCTGGAAGGGGGCAGTGGTCCGGCCCCGGGGGCAGGACGTCGCACTGCCACTGGCCGTCCACGCACGGGCCGGTGCCCGCACACTGGCCCCACTGGTTGGACGCGTTGCAGGCCGTGCTGCCGAGCTGCTTGTAGTCCGACACGCCGTTGCAGTCGTTGTCCTTTCCGTCGCAGGTCTCCTCCGCTCCGGGATGTGAGGTCGGGTCTGTGGGAGCGCAGTCCTCGGGGTCCGGGAAGCCGTCTCCGTCGTCGTCGGTGTCGCAGATGTCGGGCAGCCCGTCCGCGTCGGTGTCGGCAACGGGCGGGAGCCAGGTGCAGCCCCCTGAGGCGAGCGCGACGCACACGTCCGCAAACGGGATGTCCGGGCAGGTCCACTCCCCTGCCACGCACGCCATCTGCGCGGTGCACGACCCGGAGTCGTATTCGACGGTGCACTGCATCCCCGAGGCGTCCACTCCGTCGTCGATGGCGCCGTTGCAGTTGTTGTCCTTTCCGTCGCACAGCTCGTCCGTCGGCGGCAGGGCCGAGCAGTCCGAGAGCACGCCGTTCTTGCACGTGCGTGTCCCTGTGCAGGTAGCGCTGCCGCTCTTCACGAAGCACGTCGTTGCCGCGCCCTCCATCCAGCCCTCGCACGAGCACGAGTCCTCGCCGCCAGGCATGCACCGCTCCACGGTCTTGCCCCGTCCGTCCGCTACCGTCGTGCAGCTGTAGCCGGGCGGGCAGAACGGGTAGGTGGTCTTGCACGCGGTGGCGCAGAAGGCCCCCTTCCCCTGGAAGCCCATGCAGCTTGCCGTGATGGAGAAGGCGGACGGCCAGCAGTCGGAGTCATGGATGCACGGCTTGCAGAGCGCAGGGTGGTCCGGCAGGCACACCGCGTCCTCGTAGCCCTTGGGAAGTCTGCAGGAGTGGAACTCGAAGCACTCGCCGTCAGAGCTGCACCACGGGAAGCAGAGCTTGGCTCCCTGCCCGTTGTCGAGGCACAGGCCGATGCCGATGCAGTCCTGGTGTTTCTGGCACGGAATGGACGGGGCCGAGACCTCCCAGCCCGCCACGTCCGGAACATAGCCCTCCTCGGTGTCCGAACCCGGATCGTGGTCGACCGCGCGGTCCTGAGGCAGGAAGGCATCCTCCGTGTCGGATACGGTGCCCGCTTCCTCGTGGGCATCCGGCAACGGTCCGGAATCCGTGCCGCGGTCCGGCTGCGGTGCATCCGCCACGGCCGTGTCGGCCGGCGCGGTTGCGTCCTGGGTCCCGTCGGAGCCTTCTGCCGCGGAATCCTGGAGGGCTTCCGCTTCGGCGCCTGCAAGAGGTGCGTTGGCCGCGCACGCGACCAGGGCAAGGGACAAACCGGCTGATGCCACAACTGAGAATCGCACGCGCTTCAATCTCTCCTACGATTCGGACGCCGCCCCTGGTCGACCGCGCGTGGATTATAGTGCCGACGAGCCGAGAGTAAAGTGCGTGCACCTTGCGAGCGCGGGCCGGAGCGTGTAGAAAGGTTGGAGGTCGGGGGGCGAATGCGGGTTTCGCTGGTCACGCGTATCGTTGCAGGGTACCTGCTCGTGCTGTTGATGCTGGGCAGCCTCGCCATCTACTCGGTCAATACCATGTCGGAGATGCGGCAGGACGTGGCCGTGGTCAAGGAGGGGCTGCTTCCCACCTCGGGGCGTTTCCAGCGGTTCTCCCGGGAGCTGTCACGGCTGGCCGCTGCCCTCTCCCGGGGCACGCTGAGGCAGGTGACCTGGGCCTCGCAGAACCTGGCCGAAATCCGCGTGTTCGACACGTTGTCCGACCTGCGGTCCAGCGTGGAAGCGCTGTCGGCAAGCCCGCGCCTGCCCGAGCGCACCCGGCTGTCGTTCCAGTCCGTGGCGGTGCGGCTGGAGAGGCTGACCGAATCCGACTCCCTCTTTGCCCTCGTGCAGCGGCGGGGAACCCCTCTGCCGCCGACCGCGCTGCCGACCAACCGGGCGCTCTTCGATGCTCTCTACGAGCCGTTCTCGCGTGCGGTAGCCGGAGCACAGGAGGAGCTGCCGCCCAGGGCTCCGGCCGGCGGGGATGACGATGCCCTGGCGACGGCACACGTGCGCGCGGCCGCCGCGCCGCTCCAGGTGCTGCTGCGGGGCGTGCTCAAGGAGCTGTCGGGCGTGGAAGCGGCCTACAACCTCGCGGTGAACACCGCGTGGGGGGACACCGCGTCGCGCGAGGGCACCACGGTGACCGCGGCAGTGGTCCTGGGGTTGGTGTCCCTGGCCGTGATCATCGCGGTGTTCTTCCTGTTCCTTGCGTGGCTGCGGCCGCTTCGAGCGCTCAAGGCGTTTGCCAACCGCGTGTCCCGAGGGGAGTACGGACAGGGAGTGCCGATCCGGTCCCGCGACGAGATCGGCGAGCTGGCATCCGAGCTGTCCACCATGGCTTCCCGCCTCAAGGAGCGCGAGGAGATGATCCGCTCCCAGGCGCGGGAGCTGTTGCGCTCCGACCGCTTCTCCACCATCGGCAAGATGGCCACGCAGATCGCGCACGAGATCCGGAACCCTCTCAATGCGATGGGGCTCAAGCTCGAGCTGCTGGAGGAAGCCGTGGACCAGGCCAAGAGGAGCCTGGCGCCGCAGGAGAGCGCATCCCTTTCCGAAGGGGTCGCTTCCATCAGCCGGGAGATCGACCGGCTGCGGGAGATTACCGACTACTACCTGAAGTTCGCCAAGTTCCCCTCGGTGGAGAAGGAGCACGTCGACCTGTCCGCGGTTCTCGCGGACCTCGTCGGTTTCTACGAGGACGAAGCGCGGCTCAAGGGGGTGCGCCTCGAAAAGGACCTTGAACGCGGGCTCAAGGCGCACGTGGACCCGAACCTGCTGCGCCACGCGATGACCAACCTCCTGAAGAACGCGATGGAAGCGCTGGCAGCGGGACCTTCCCCTGACGCCCAGATCACGGTGAAGGCATGGCGGGAGAAGGACCAGGTCCGCATCCTGGTCAAGGACAACGGCCCCGGAATCCCGGGCGACGTCCAGCCCCACGTGTTCGACCCCTTCTTCTCCACCAAGAAGAGCGGCACCGGCCTCGGGCTCACCCTGGTCCAGCAGGTCGTCGCGGAGCACGGCGGCGACATCGCGTGCACCAGCGCGCCGGGCGAGGGGACCGTGTTTCGGATCAGCCTGCCATAGCGCCGAATCGCTGGCATGGGGACTACTCTTCTGCGTTCTCGTTGGCTTCTGCCTTGGCCTTTGCCTTGGTCTTTGCTTTCGCTTTCGCCTTGGCCTTGGCTTTTGCCTTCGCCTTCGCCTCGGCTTTGGCCTTTGCCTTCGCCTTCGCCTCGGCTTTGGCCTTGGCTTTGGCCGCTGCCTTCTCCTTCTTGGCCGCCTTGTCCCGAGCCTTCTTCTTCGAGCGCTCCTTGGCCTTCTTCTTCGCATCGGCCTTGGACGCGTCGTCCGGGTCGGTCGCGTCGTCGTCGCTTGCCGTCGCATCCCCGTCGGGCACGGAGGTGCTTGCTTCCGTGTCTTCGGCCGTTGGGGGCTTCCGGAAGTCGTGCACGCCCATGCCCTTCCCGAACTCCAGGAGGAACCCTCCCCGGCCCTTGCCGAGGAACCGGTCGCTTCCGAACTCGTTGAGCGCCGCGATGCGGGCCCGGGCCTCCTTCTCGGACAGCGGGTGCGGGCCGGAGTGCATGTCGTAGACGGGCAGGACCGACAGCTTGCGAAACGAGAGCTTGCGGGCTTCCGTGTCCCAGTGCATCTTCAGCCGCACCAGGATGCCGAAGTCGCGCGTGCCGACGAACTCCGGCACCGAGCCCATGTTGCGGGCGCCGCGCATGCAGAAGTTCCCGAGGCCGTAGAAGATGATCCCCCTGTCCCGCCGTTCGATCCCCTGCACGACGTGTGCGTGGTGACCCAGCACGATGTCCACGTCGTAGTCGTCCACGGCCATCCGGGCCACCTTGAGCTGTACCGCCACCGGCTTGCTCTCCTTCTCCTGGCCCGCGTGCATGGACAGGATCCGGATGTCCGCCTTCGCTGCCTTGAGCTTCTTGAGCGTGGCTTCCGGCTTGTAGATGGACGCGGCCCCCGCAGTCTTGGGGCCCGCGGGGTTGGACGACAGGCTCATCGCGGCAAACGCGATGCGGACTCCCTTGACCGTGAACACGGTGGGCTCGGACGCCTCGTCGAGGTTGCTTCCCGCCCCCGCGAAATGGAGCGGGTGCTCGTCCGCGAGGATGTCCAGCCACCGCCGGGTCTCGGTGATCCCCTGCTCACCGTAGTCCTTGATGTGGTTGTTGGCCAGTGACAGGAGGTTGAACCCCACTTTCTGGATGGCTCGCACCGCGTTGGGATGGCAGCGGAAGTTGTACTCCTTGTCCGTAAACGGGATGTCGTTGCGGTCCATGACCGTGGTCTCGAGGTTGCAGAAGCGCAGGTCGCCCTTGATGTACGGGGCCATGGTCTCGAAGGGCTCGCCGAAGGGCTGGACCTTGCCCCACAGGAACACGCCGTCCTCGCGCACCTCCTGACGGTGCCGGTTCAGGTTCACGTCGCCCACCGCGGTGAGGGTGAGCGGGATCGTGTCGGCCCGTGCGCCGGACATCTGCAGCAGGAGGACGATGACTGCTGCCAGGGCTCCGGCCGCGGTCGGGAAGGTGCTTCGGGGCATCCGCTGCAAGCGCTAGTCCTGCTTCTCGAGGGCCATGCCGCCGGGGTAGCCGTACGACACGTCGTTGTCGTATCCGTAGACCATGAGGCCGACCTTCGCGTCGGACCAGAGGGTGTGCACCCCGTCACCGACCTGTTTCCGGTACACGCCGTAGCCGGACGAGCCGATGTTGAGGAACTCACCGGGCGGGATCTGCATGCTGTCGAGCACCACCTTGCCCGCATTGAGGGGAGCGATGATGTTGACGTAGTCCTCGAGGTACGCGTCCGGCACGAGGAACACGTAGGAATCCATGAACTGCTCCTGGGGAACGGCCATGAGCATGTCCGGGTCGCCGATGGGCTCGCAGGAGCCGCCCGTGAGCGGGTAGACCTCGCAGGTGTGGCCCGACGGGCACTGCGAGTCGTTGCTGCACGTGGGACCCATGCACATGCCGTAGAAGCTGTCGCAGGTGTACGGGCTCGGGCAGTCTGCCGCGGACCAGCAGAAGTCGACGTTTGCGGAGCCCAGGATCTCGTAGCTGGAAGCGATGTACTGCGCGACGCTGACGCGCTTGCTCGCGGTGATCTCGACGTTGACGTTGGTCTGGAACGTGAAGAACTTGCCGGCACCGAGGGTCGGGACCATGGCGACCGCGGGGTTCAGGGTCACGGTGGTGCCGTCTTCTGCCGCCATGATTCGGACGTGGTACTTCTCCTTCCACCGGGACCAGAACTGCGTCGCGAGGTAGTGCGTGCCCCAGGTGTCCACGGGCATCATCTGCTCTTCCAGGTGGTCCGCGCAGCACAGGCCCGTCATGTTGGCCGCCTCGTGGCCGCCGAACACCGCGATGGGGCCCGTGGCCGTGACCAGGGTCCCGGTGAGGTCTGCGTCCCCGTTCTGGCTCTCGACGTTGAGGACCTCGCCCATCTTGACTTCCACGGTGTGGCTCTGGCCCGGAGCCACCGACGGGATGCTGCCTCCGGCCATGGTCTGCACGGTGGGAGTAAACGTCACCTGGACCGGGACCGAGGACACTCCCACGACCGCGAAGTAGGAGTGGTATCCGAGGTCGCCCTCGTTCTTCCCGTAGGTCATGACGCGGTACGTGCTTCCCAGCGCGGGGGTCGGGATGAGCACCGACGCGTCGTTGGAGAACACCTGCACCTTGTTGGACAGCGGGTTGAACTGGTAGACCGTGATGGGAAGCGTGGCGTTGACCCGGAAGGCCTTCTTCGACAGCTCGGTGTTGTCCAGACCCCAGGTCGGCGGCGGCTCGAACTTGGCAAGGGACATGGGTTCGACCAACGACTCCTTGGTGGTTCCGTCCGGGTAGGTCACCGTGACCGTAGCGTTCTTGTCCTTCGATGTGTTGGAAGCGATGATCGCGTACTGGGCATTCTGTGCGTCGTAGACGCTCCCGTCCCCGCCGACCTCGTACGCATTGTCCAGATCCACGGCGAAGAACTCGCAGCCCGCGTTCGTATTCTGCTTCAAGTCGCCCGCACACGGGCTCAGGCACGCACCCATGTAGCAGGTAAGCCCGCCCGCGGTGCAGTCCTCGGCCATCTGCCAGGCCGTGCCTTCGATGTTGCACACCATGGCCGTGTTGCCCTCGCACTTCTTGTCGCCGGGGTAGCAGAACATGCACTTGCCGCCAAAGCACTCGAGCCCGGGCTGGCAGGTCTCCAGCACGGTGAAGCTGGTGCCCTGGCCATTGCACTGGATGGCCAGGTTGCCTTTGCAGCCCACCTCGTTGGGCTTGCACTCGAGGCACTGCCCCATGCTGCACACCTTGGCCCCGCACTCGATGACCTCGTAGTTCGGGTCCATGCCGTCCTGGGAGCAGATGTGCACCGTGTTGCCAACGCACGTGGCCGCACCGGGGAAGCATGCCTTGTCAGAGCAGGTCCCATCGAGGCAATGGAGGTACTCGGTCTTGCAGTCCGAGTCCATGACGCACTCCACGCACTTCATGGACGCGGGGTTGCACGTCGGCCGCAACGGGTCGGTGCAGTCCGAGTTCTTCTTGCACTCCACGCATTTCTTGCTGAACTGGTCGCAGATCGGCGCATCCAGCGGACAGTCATCGGACGTGACGCAGGTCGAGCCGCCGCCGGAGTCCGGCGCCACCGCCCCGTCCGGAAGCAGCCCGTCGCCGGACCCGGTGTCCGCCCAGCTCACGCCGTCCTTGTTCGAGCTTCCGTCCCCGGAGCCGGAGCAGCCGGCCAGGGCCAGCATGAGCGCGGCAATGAAGAACGCACCTCCCGTCCTAGTACCCAGTGTCGTCGCCATTTCGTCCTCGTCGCGGTGCAAGTGTCTGCTACCCAGAAACGCCGACATAGTGTATTCAAAAACGGTTCCCTGTAAAGGGCTTCCACACGCGTGGTAACTACGTTGACTTGCTTCCATCCTGCTGGTACATTCTCCAGTGTTTCGTGCGTTTGAGTTGCTCGGTACAGAGCGTGTGGACTTGGAGGGCGGAATGAGAACGGTTGTCTATTGCGGTGCGCTGATTCTCCTGCCGGTGCTGGCTGGCCTGTCGATCGGTTGCTCGGGTTGCAGCAGCAGCGGCGGCGACGGCACCGAGGACGTCCTGGACGCAGGCGATGTCCTGCCGGATGCCGGCGAGGTGGACACCGTCCTTGCCGACGAAACCGAGAAGAAGGACGAGACCGGGACGAAGGACGAGAAGGAGGAGGAGTCGGATACCCCCCCCGTCGACCTGGACGTCGAGCAGGACAAGGGCGAGGACGTCCAACCCGATGCGGAGGTCGTCGACCCGTGTGCGATGCCGTGCGTCGAGAACGCAGACTGCGTTGGCAAGTTCGGAAGCGGGGAGGACGTGTGCAACGTGGCCAAGTGCGCGTGGAACGTCGACTGCGCCGCGAACCTGTGCACCCTGGAGAACACGCCTGCTCCCGTATGCTGCACCGACAGCGACCAGTGCACCGACGTCGACACCAACCCCTGCACCATCAACGAGCACTGCAACGACAGCACCCACTCGTGCGCCTACGACATCGACGTCGAGAACCCGGACTGCCAGGAGAACATCGTGGTGTTCGCGGAGAGCTTCGACGACATCCTCGTGCCGCCGGGCAAGTGCGTCCAGCCCCCGCCGTTCAAGTACTCCGACGAGGACAAGAAGCCGGACAACGGGGTCGGCTGGTGCGTCACCGACGCTCCGCTGGGGACCAAGAAGGCGCTCTATATGGGCAACCCGGACACGAAGCTCTACTACGACGGGTCCATGTGGGAGGGCAAGCCCATTACCCAGATCGAGTGCACCGCGGTCAACCAGGACGTGGTGTGCCCGCCGCCGCTCCAGGAGTGCGACCCGCTCTACGACACGTGCAAGCCCGAGGTGAAGCCCGAGCAGATCAAGCAGCGCTTCTGGCTGGAAGACCTGGTGCTTCCGGCCAACGTGATGGTGAGCCTCACGTTCAGGCTGTGGGTGGAGACGGAGGAGACGCCTCCCGATTCGCCGTACACGTTCGACTTCTTCGAGGTGTGGGTCAAGGTCAACGGGACCCCGACCCTGCTGGTCTATGACACGTCCAAGCTCGAGGACGGCAAGACCGAGGGCACCAGCGGCATCGTCGTGTCCGCGGACATGAGCCAATTTGCGGGCAAGGCCGTGGACATCGAGTGGAAGTTCGACTCCAACGATGGATTCGCCAACGAGTTCGAGGGCATCTACGTCGACGACATCAAGGTGGCGACCTACTCCAAGACGTGCACCGTCGACACGGTGTGCGGAGACACGTCCAACTGCACCAGCGACAAGTGCGTCCCCTTCACCAACTCGGTCGAGAAGAAGGGATTCTGCCAGAACGAGCTGTTCGACGCGTTCTGCACCGAGTGCCCCGACGGGGTCGCGGACTGCGTCGGCAGCGGCCCCTTCCCGGAGGATCCCGTCTGCTGGCCCGCCACGTGCGTGGAGATGCCCGATTGGATCAAGGGGGTGAGCTACTGCCAGTGGCTTCCCGATTCGAACAACCCGCAGTGCTGCAACCCGAATTACCTGGCCGCGTTCTACGGCGAAGGGTTCGAGTCGTGCAGCAACCCGACGGGGTTCACGTTCGATGACCCCGTCAACGGCGTCGGCTGGCAGGTGGCTGACGGGGTCGGGGCCGATTTCGGGTCGAACCCCGATACGTGCGGGCTCTACTTCGGCGCGCCCGCAGGACCTGTCGAGGAGTGGACCTACGAGTGCGGCGAGTCGTTGTGCGAAGGGTGCGTCTCCACCAGCTACCTGGACCTGACCACCGTGCCGCAGCAGGTCTTCGTTAAGCTGTCGTTTGCCCTTGCCATGTCCACCGAGTGGGACAAGCTCGCCAATCCGGAAGAGGAGTTCGTTCCCGGCACCGGCATCGACACCCTGACCATCTACGCGACCACGCTGGGCGGCCAGGACTTCAAGGTGTGGGATTCGGACAAGGTGTACGGGACCACGTACGGAGTCTCCATCCCGATGTGGGCGGACCTGACGCCCGTGGTCGGAGAGAAGGTGCGCCTCAAGTTCTGCTTCTCGACCGCGGAGGTGACCCCGCCCGAGAACGACTACTGGGGCGTGGCCATCGACGAAATCGGCGTGGAGTCCGTGTGCGAGTCCGTGTGCTCCGTGGCAGCGGACTGCCCCGCGGCGGGAGACTGCCTCGTGTCGAAATGCGAGGGCGGAGCATGCACTGCCGAGGGGATTCCGGAATGCTGCACCGACACGTTCAACACCGAGTGCGACGACGGCGACCCCTGCACCAGCGACGCATGCGACACGCAGAAACAGTACTGCATCCACGCACCGGGCGGCGACGAGGGGTGCTGCACCCCGAAGTCCGGGCTGTTTGCAGCGGACTTCTCCGGTGCGGACCTGGCCGCGGTGGGGTGGACCCGCATCGAGTCCGGGTCGTGCAACAACGACACCTACTGCGACACCGAGTTCGGGGAGACCTGCAAGTCGTGCTCCGCAGACTGCGGCGAGTGCAAGACTGTCTGGCAGGTGACGGACCACAACTTCTACTCGGCCCCCACCGCGCTCTACTTCGGGGACAAGGCAACCTGGACCTACCAGAACACGGGGCCGGTCGGCAAGCCGCTGGACGCCTGGGGGCAGGTCGCAAGCCCCGCGGTGACCCTGCCCCCCTACGGCTCCGCTCAGCTGTCCTTCATGCTGTGGCTGGAGACCGAGCACTGCTCCACCTGCCAGAACTTCCAGAGCCCGCAGCCCTACGACCAGCTGCGCATCCTGGTCCAGACCGCTCCGGCCGCGGGCGAGAACCCCACGTGGAACTTCGTCATGGCCGGGGGCAAGCCCGCGGTCGTCTGGGACTCGGTCTACGACTGGAACTGGAACGGGTGCACCGCGGACGCGCAGTGCAATGCTACATGGAAGAAGGTCACCGTGGGCACGGGTGCGCTGGACCTGACGGGAAAGTACGTTCGCTTCGTGTTCGAGTTCGCTTCCGTCGACATCGCGGACAACGCCTACGGCGGGGCCTACGTGGACGACCTGTCCGTCTCCACGCTCTGTCCGCCGCTGCCCGAGTGCCACACCGGTTTCGAGTGTGCGGAAGCCTCTCCGGACGAACCCCAGTGCAGCGTCGAGAAGTGCGTGAACTCGGAGTGCAAGATGGAGCCCAACGCCAGCCTGCCCGAGTGCTGCACGCAGACGACGCTGGCCGGGTACGACTTCGAATCCGCCACCTGCGACTCCGAGGGATGGGCCGATCTGTCCCAGGGCGCGCCGCTGGTGAAGTGGACCCTGAACCAGTCCCAGAACCACACGCAGCCCGGCAAGTGCGCCTGGTACTTCGGCAACCCGGCGAACATGAACTACGAGGAAGCCGGGAAGACGGTGAAGGGAACCCTCCAGGGCCCGGAAGTCGACGTCACCGGCTACGAGAAGGTGCAGTTCGGATTCTGGCTCTGGGCCGACGTCGTGGATGCCAGCTACTTCCTCGACAAGTTCTGGGTGGACGTGGACCAGGTCGTGACGCCCGGAATCCTCCTGGGCAAGCCGCAGAAGATCTGGGCAAAGCCGTGCTCGCCCGTGGACGACGCAAGCGAATGCGATCCGGTCCCCGCACCGCCCTACTGCTCCCTCTGGGGTTGCGAGACCTTCGAGATGAAGCAGTGGCTGTACTACAAGGTCGACGCGGACCTCGACGCGATCATGAAGGCAGCAGGCGGCGGCGGCTGGATCAGCTCGACCCACATGGTCGTCTTCCGCATCGGCTTCGACTCCGGCGACGGATTCGAAAACACCGCCACCGGCGTCTTCATCGACGACGTCAGCCTCTCCTCGGCCTGCCAGCAGTAGGCCGAGGCCGGCGCATCGGTTTCCCCCGCCCCTCCTCTGTCCAGTCAAAAAAGGGTTTGCGTTCCCTCGTCGGGCCTGCGATACTGGTCGCGCTTACGGTTCTCCCGGGTCCGACAAGTCTGTGGGGTGAGAGAGGCGAGACGATGGGTCCGCTTGACCTTCCGGAGAAGAGACGGCATCGCAGGAAGAGCCCGGGGCCGCGGCTGGTGCTTTTCCTGCCCGGCGGAGGGCGGGAGACCGCGGACGCGCTGGACGTGAGCCCCGGCGGCGCGCTGGTCCGGGTCCGCAGGATCATCGCTTCCGGAAGCCTGGTCGTGGTGGAGGAGCCGTCCGCCGCGGGGATCGGCGAGTCGATGCTGCCCCACCTCGTGGCCAAGGTGAGCCGCATGGTGCTGGTGCCCGCCATGGCCGCGGCGGTCGAGTGGGTCAAGGCCGTGGCCCCCGACGGCATCGACCAGCTCGTCGCGTTCATCCGGCGGACGACCACCCTCGAGCTGCCGCCGGAGACGGTGCTTCCTTTCTCCAGCGCACTCGCGGACACCCCGGTGTCCTACACTTTCGAGAACCGTCGCATCGCGGTGGAGAAGGTGCTGGCGCAGCGCAAGAACGAGCGCTATGTCAACCTGTTCGGTATCAAGGTCCGTGAAGGCGCTGCCCGGTCGGTTTCGGACGTGAAGGTGATCCAGACCGAGTCCCCGCGGCAGCGCAGAGCCACCATGTCCGAGGACGACCTGCTCAAGAACCGGGAGGACGTCCGGGTCGACCCGGTGCTCGCTGCCCGGGAGATGCAGGCACGGCTGGACGCGCTCCGGGGCAAGAGGCAGGTGTCCGACGAGGTGACGCTGGTGCGCGAGGGGCAGCCGATCCGAGCCCTGTGTGTGGCCGTGGACATCAGCAGCCTGTTCGTCGAGTCGACGGAGCGCCTTCCGGACGTGGCGACACGTACGACCATGAAGTACGTGGTGCCCACGGCCCGGGGACCGCACGAGGTGGTGGTCGTGCTGCAGGTGGTCGGCCGCTTCCGGAATGCCGCCACCAACAAGGATGAGGCGCTGCTCCGGATCATCACCGCCAACGAGGGGGATCGCCAGGGTGCGTTCTGGCGGTACCTTTCCGGGGGCCGGTCGCCGCTCTGACGCACTTGTGTCAAACCGTTTCCCGTGATAGATAGCCCGTGTCGCGTGCCGGGAGCGTCGATGCCTTCGGTCAAGCTTGCAGATCTCTTCGTTGCCGCCTTCCTCGCTGCGCTGCTGGCCGGAAGTCTGGAGGTCCTGTTCTTCCTGCCCGACGCGGAGCCGGCTTCCGCGGTCACCGTGCTGGCCATGTGGGCGGTCCCGGCACTGCTGGTGCTGCTTCCGCTCTGCATCGGGCTGGCCGTCTGGAAGCGTGTGCGTCCCGGCCGGTCGCTCCTTGCCGCCTGGCCGGCGCCCGGCCAGCCGCGGCCGGGAGCGCGGGCCGCGTGGACCGTGATGGTCTTCCTCCTCCTCATGGCGTTCGTGCCGTTCCCCGTCCTGCTGGCTGCCACGAGGGCAGCTTCCACGCTGGACGACGTGGACCTCCTGGTGACGTTCTCGTCTGCCGTGGGAGTGCTGGCCGTGGCGGCCTCCATCGCGCTTTCCGCGCTCCTGGCGTGGGCGGTGACCGAGGCGCTGTCGGGCAGCGGGAGGCTCGGACGGTGGCCCGGCCCGGCCCTGTTCTACTGTTTCGGCTTCCCGCTTCCGTGGCTCGTGGTGCCGATGGCCGTCGTGGCGCTGGACCCCGGTCCCCTCGACCGTGCTGCCCGGGGCCTGCTGCCGCTGCTGTTTGCTGCCCTCGTGCCGCCGCTGCTCCTGGCCTCCGCTCGTCTCGGGCCGCGCTTCCGAACCGTGGCGGCCGCAGGGCTCACCGCGCTGCAGCTCGGACTGCTGGCCTCGGCTGCGTCCCCGGCCCTGTTCGACGAGGAAGCCACCCGCGCCAGCCCCGGTGCCGCCACCTGGTTCTCCCTGGTGCGCTCCGTGGCGGACCCCGACCGGGACGGGCACATGGTCCTGTTCGACGGCCGCGATTGCGACGAAGGAGACCCGGGGGTCAACGCGGTGGCCTACGACATCCCCGGCGACGGTGTGGACCGCGACTGCGACGGCGCGGACGGCGTGGCCGACACCCCTGCCGCACGGGGAGTCTACCTCGGGGGCGAGCCGCCCAACCCTCACGGCCGGCCCCGCAAGTACAACGTCCTGTTCGTGCTGATGGACTCGCTGCGCGCGGACCACCTGGAGCTGGGAGGCTACTTTCGGCAGACCGCGCCCAACCTCGAGATGCTGGCCGTGGAAAGCCTCGTCTTCACCAATGCCCGCGCCCAGTATCCCAGCACCGGGATCTCGCTTCCCTCGCTGCTTTCCGGTCGCTACCCGGAGTACATGGAGTGGTCCGTTCCAGGGCACCCGCGTCGCTACTCCGTGGGCAAGCGCAACATGCTGCTGCCCCAGATCCTCCGCCCCGCGGGCTACAGAACGTCCGCAGTGCTGGTGCCCTGGGTCGTTGGCAACGTCCTCGGGCTGGCCTCCCGATTCGACGACGTGTATCCGTCGTATGCGCCGGGCCAGTGGCGCAAGTACAACACCAACGGGAGCCCGGCCGTGGTCACCCGGGCTCTCGAGGCGCTTGCCCAGCGCCGGGAGGGCAAGCCGTTCTTCCTGTTCGTGCACATGGAGGAGCCCCACCGGCCCTACGCGAATCACCCCGCGCCGGGCCGTGTGTTCGGCCAGTCGCCCGAGGACCGGTACGACAGCGACATCTACTGGGCCGACCTCTGGCTCGGTTTCCTGCTGGGAGTCATGAGAGAGAGCGGGCTCATGGACGACACGGTCGTCATCGTGGCTGCGGACCACGGGGAGGCTTTCGGCGAGCACGGGACGCGCCAGCACGGAAGACAGCTGTACGAAGAGAGCATTCGCTTGCCCATCTTCCTCAGGATCCCGGGGCAGGAGGAGGGGCGTGTCATCACGACCCCGGTCGCGCTGGTGGACATCGTGCCCACGGTGCTGGACCTGACCGGCGTGGAGTTCCCGAGAAGCGGGCTGCAGGGAGTGAGCCTGCTGCGGACCGCGGACGGGGAAGCCCCGGACCGGCCGGTCTTCTCCATGGTCGCAGACCGGGAGGTGCGGCCCACGCGGCACGTGAAGGCCGTGACGCAGGGCGGGTACAAGTACTTGCGCGACATGGGGAGCGGAGGGGAGGAGCTGTACGACCTTGCCGCAGACCCCGGGGAAGAGGTGAACCTCGTGGACCAGCGGCGGGATGTCGTCGGCCGGATGCGCGCGACGTTGGACGCCTACCTCGAGGACGCGGACCCCTCCTGGAAGGTGTACTAGAAAGCGGGCTCAGACCGACCGGTCTTCCACATAATCGGGTTGACGCTCTATATACATAGTGCTACTATCCTACAGACCCGCCCCCATCCTTGAGATGGCCCGCGTCGGGAGGGGGTGGTGGAAGGAACCACATGGCAGAAAAGCCCAAGACAGGCGCCAGCAGCGTAACGGATCCCGGAGCCTCATCGGCCAACGGCCAGACCAAGAAGGACGCCCCGAAGGCCAGGGCCGCCAGCGCCGGGCTCGGGGAGTTGCTGCTGCGTGAGAGCGTCATCTCGCTCGCACAGCTCGACGAGGCGCGCACCGACATCGAGAAGCACGGGGGGCGGCTCGGAAACACGCTGGCCAAGCTGGGCTACGTGAGTGAGCAGCAGCTCGTGAGCTTCCTCTCCAAGCAGTACGGAGTTCCCGCGGTCAACCTCGAGGAGATCGCTGTCCCGGAAGACGTGATCCGGATGGTGCCGCGGGAGGTTGCCAAGCGGCACGGCATCGTGCCCATCGAGAAGCAGGGCTCGTCCCTCATCGTCGCGGTCAGCGACCCGTCGAACATCTACGCGATGGACGACATCAAGTTTCTGACCGGCTACAACGTCGAGATGGTGGTGACTTCCGAGACGGCCATCGCCAGCGCGCTCGAAGACTACTACAAGCAGGAGCAGTCGGTCGACAAGCTGCTGGACGGCATGGCCGAGGAGGACGTGAGCCTCCTCAAGGACGACGAGGGGATCGACATCGAGGAGCTGGAGAAGAGCTCCAAGGAAGCGCCCGTCGTCCGCCTCGTGAACCTGATCCTGGTGGACGCCATCCGGCGTGGTGCGTCAGACATCCACATCGAGCCGTACGAGAAGGAGTTCCGCATCCGGTACCGCATCGACGGCGTGCTGCACGAGATGATGCGGCCGCCGCTGCGGCTCAGGAACGCCATCGTCTCCCGTATCAAGATTATGAGCGAGCTGGACATCGCGGAACGGCGCCTGCCCCAGGACGGCCGTATCAAGCTGGTGCTGGGCAAGGAGAAGGAGGTCGACTTCCGCGTGTCGGTGCTCCCGACGCTGTTCGGCGAAAAGGTGGTCCTTCGAGTCCTGGACAAGTCGGCCCTCCAGCTGGACATGACCATGCTGGGGTTCGAGGAGGAGCAGCTCAAGCTGTTCAAGGATGCGATCCACCAGCCGTGGGGAATGGTGCTGGTGACGGGCCCCACGGGGTCTGGAAAGACCACGACGCTGTATAGCGCTCTCATCGAGCTGAACAAGGTGACGGAGAACATCTCGACAGCGGAGGACCCCGTCGAGATCAACATGGCCGGCATCAACCAGGTGCACATCCAGGACGCAATCGGCCTGAACTTCGCGGCCACGCTGCGCTCCTTCCTCCGACAGGACCCGGACATCATCATGGTGGGCGAGATTCGAGACTTCGAGACCGCGGAAATCGCGGTCAAGGCCGCACTGACGGGCCACCTCGTGCTCTCCACGCTGCACACCAACGATGCGCCGTCGACCATCAACCGCTTGCTGAACATGGGTATCGAGCCGTTCCTGGTGACGTCGTCGGTCAACCTCATCGCGGCCCAGCGCCTCCTGCGCAAGAACTGCCGCGACTGCAAGGGCGACACCGAGTACCCGATGCAGGCGCTCATCGACCTGGGGCTGACCGAGGACGAGGCCAAGACCTGCAAGCCCAAGAAGGGAACCGGGTGCAAGACCTGCAACAACAGCGGTTACAAGGGGCGTATCGCTCTCTACGAGATCATGCCAATGTACGACGAGCTGCGGGAGTGTGTGCTGCAGGGCTACTCGGCCATGGAGCTCAAGCGTGAGGCCATGCGACTTGGAATGAAGTCGTTGCGCCAGTCCGGTGTCTCCCGCTTCATCGACGGTGCGGTCTCCATGGAAGAGGTCATGCGCGTCACCCGCAGGGACTAGGAGCACCGGGATGGAATCGAGCCGCAAGCCGCCCTTTGATGTCCACAGGCTGCTGCAGACCGTCATCGAGAAGGGTGCCAGCGACCTCCACATCACCGCGTACTCGCCGCCCGGTCTGCGCATCGACGGCAAGCTCTACAAGCTCAAGATGAACCCGCTGGAGCCTGCCGACACGCAGGAAATCGCCTACTCGCTCATGAACGAGAAGCAGCGGAAGATCTTCGAGACCAACAACGAAGTGGACATGTCCTTCAAGTACAAGGACCGGGGCCGCTTCAGAGCCAACTTCTTCCGCCAGAAGGGGGCCGTGGCAGGCGCTCTGCGCATGATCCCCCACGCGGTCCTTCCCCTGGACCAGCTCGGCCTTCCCGACGCGGTGGGCCGTATCATCAACAAGCCCAACGGACTGGTGCTCGTGACCGGGCCCACGGGAAGCGGAAAGTCCACGACCCTGGCTTCCATCGTCGCGGAGATCAACAAGCGCCACCAGGGGCACATCCTCACCATCGAGGACCCCATCGAGTTCCTCCACGAGCACAACAGCTGCATCGTGAACCAGCGCGAGGTGGGGGCCGACACCGAGTCCTTTGCCGCGGCGCTGAAATACGCGCTGCGCCAGGACCCGGACTTCGTGCTGGTGGGCGAGGTCCGTGACCGGGAGACCGCGGAGATCTGCCTGCGCATCGCGGAGACCGGTCACCTGACGCTGGCCACGCTGCACACCAACAGCGCGATCCAGACCATCCACCGCATCCTGGACTTCTTCCCGCCCGCGCAGCAGGACGCGATTCGCACCCAGCTGTCGTTCACGCTCCAGTGCATCGTCTCCCAGATGCTCTTCCGCAGGGCCGACAAGTCGGGACGGTGCATGTGCTGCGAGCTGCTCATGCCAAACCAGGCCATCCGCCACCTCATCCGCGACGACAAGACACACCAGATCTACTCCCAGATGCAGGTGGGCCAGAAGGACTCCGGCATGCAGACCTTCAACCAGGGCTTGATCAAGCTGCTGGAGAAGAAGATGATAAACAGGGATGACGCGTTCAGCCACAGCCCGGACCAGCAGGAGTTCACCAAGATGCTGGCTGCGCTCGATGCCGGACAGAGCGCGGGACAGTAGGGGGGAGGGTCGCCATGCCGAAGTTTGAGTGGGAAGGAACCAACGAACGCGGCGAGCTGCGCACCGGGGAGATGGAAGCCGCCAACAGGCAGGCGGTGGAAAAGGCCCTGCTCGCCGAGAAGATCAAGGTCATCGGCATCAAGAAGCGCGGCGGCGGCGTCCTGGCCAAGCTCTCCCAGTTCAGCAAGGTCAAGACCAAGACCCTGGTCGTTTTCACGCGCCAGCTCGCCACCATGATCGATGCAGGCCTGCCGCTGGTCCAGTGCCTGGAGATCCTCTCCACCCAGGAGCCGGACCCCGGATTCAAGGTCGTGCTGACCGAGGTCAAGGGAAGCGTCGAGCACGGAAACACGTTCGCGGACTCCCTCAAGAAGCATCCCAAGGTGTTCGACAACCTGTTTGTCAACCTGGTGGCGGCCGGCGAGATGGGCGGCATCCTGGACACCATCTTGAACCGCCTCGCGGACTACTCGGAAAAGAGCGCGAAGCTGGCTTCCCGCATCAAGGGCGCCATGAAGTACCCGATGACGGTCCTCATCGTGTCGTTCGTCATCACCGGCGGCCTTCTCTGGAAGGTCGTCCCCACGTTTGCCTCCATGTTCAAGTCCCTGGGCAACCGGGAGCTGCCGGCCGTGACCCAGTTCCTCGTCGTCCTCTCCAACAACTTCATCAAGTTCATGCCGCTCATCGCAGGCATCATCGTGGGCCTGATCGTGCTGTGGAAAACCATCCGCAAGTACGAGACGTCCCGCTACATATCGGACAAGATTTTCACCAAGATGCCGATCTTCGGCAACCTCATCGTGAAGTCTTCCATCGCGAAGTTCACGCGCACGCTGGGCACGCTGATTGCCTCCGGCGTGCCCATCCTCGACGCCATGGAGATCGTTGCCAAGACCTCGGGGAACCTCGTGGTGGAGAGGGGCGTGCTCTACGCACGGGACCGTGTCGCGGAAGGAAAGACCATCGCAGGGCCCCTCATGGAGCAACGCCTCTTTCCCAAGATGGTGATCCAGATGATCGCCGTCGGCGAGTCCACCGGCGCCCTGGACGTCATGCTCACCAAGATCGCGGACTTCTACGACGACGAGGTGGACGAGGCCGTGGACGGCGTGACGTCCATGATGGAGCCGCTCATCATGGTGGTGCTGGGAGGAATCGTCGGCACGGTCATGATCGGCATGTACGCACCCATCTTCAGCATGGCGGACGGCATGACCGGCGCGAAGTGATCCCGTGAAGCAGCAGGGTCTCCACGAGAAGGCGGGTCTGCTCACTCTCTTCCGGCTCCTCATCGCACTGGTTCTCCTCGTCGCCACCCTCTTCTTCGGTCTGAGCGAAGGGCTCGGCGTGGGCACTCTCGTGGCCGAGATCCTGTACGGTGCGGTGACCGCACTGCTCCTGTTCTCCGTCCTGGCTTCCATGGCCTTGGACCGTTGGTCCGACCCGTCCCGCGTCACGCTCCTGGCATACCTCCAGATCGTGGGGGATGCCCTCTTCTCCACCGCGCTGGTGCTCATTACCGGGGGGTGCGAGAGCCTGTTCACCTTCCTCTACTCCCTGTCCATCGTGAACGCGGGCGTGGTCCTGTTCCGCCGGGGAGCGCTCTTCTCGGCCACGGTCAACGTCCTCTGCTTGTCCCTGGTCGCGCTTGCCCAGGCCGAGGTCTTCGGAGCGACCCCGGCCAGCTTCGTGTCCTCGGGGGCGTTGTTCTCGCAGCCTGCGGTGGGCCTCGTCGAGCTGCGCGATCTGCTTCCTCACTTCGTGGTCAACGTCCTGGCCTTCTACGGCATTGCGTTTCTCTCCGGCTACCTCGCGGAGCAGCTGCGCACCGCTGCCGCGGTCGCGGAGCAGCAGAGAACCGGGCTTCGAGAGCTGACGACCCTGTACGACAACATCGTGTCCAGCCTCGAGAACGGGCTGCTGACCGTGGGGTTGGACCGCCGCATCACGTTTGCCAACACCACGGCCTGCTCCATGGTGGGGCGCAGGAGCCAGGACGTGGTGGGGCGCAGGGTCGATGAGCTGTTCCCGGACATGGGGCCCGTGCTGGACAACCCGGACAAGCTCCAGGGCACACGCTCGGAGGTGACCACGCAGGTGGTGGCAGGGCGGACCCTGTATCTGCGCTGGTCCGTCTCCCCGCTGCGCGACTCCGCAGGCAGGAGCTCGGGCCACATCCTCCTGCTGTTCGACATCACGCCCCTGCGCGAGATGGAGGAGCAGGTCAAGCGCTCGGAGCACATGGCTGCCCTCGGCCGGCTGGCATCGAGCATCGCACACGAGATCCGCAATCCCCTCGCGTCCATGAGCGGCTCCATCCAGCTCCTGCGGGACAGCCTCGACGTCCAGGGCAGCGACCGGAAGCTCATGGACATCGTGGTGCGGGAAGCAGACAGCCTGAGCCGCTGGATCGGCGGGTTCCTCGACTACGCGAGGCCCCGGCGCTTCGTGCAGGAGAAGGTGGACCTCGCTGAAATGGCCCGCTCGGTGGTGGAGATGCTGAGAAACGACGAGCGCTCCCGGGGAGTCGAGGTGGTCCTCGACGTGCAGGGTCCGGTCGTCATGGAAGGGGACCGCTTCCGGCTGGAAGCGGTGCTCTGGAACCTGTCCCTCAACGCGGTGCAGTCGGTGGGCAGCGGCGGTCGCGTCGTCGTCCGCCTGGCCGCGGGGGCCGGTGACGTCGAGCTGGCCGTGTCGGACAATGGCCCGGGCGTGCCCCCGGACTTGCGGCAGCGCATCTTCGAGCCGTTCTTCACCACGCGTGAGCGCGGGACCGGGCTCGGCCTGCCCACCGCGTACCGCAACGTCCTGGACCACTCAGGCACGATCACCGTCGGGCCAGGAGCCGACGGCACGGGCGCCACCTTCACCGTGCGGCTGCCGGTCCAGCCCGCCGCACCCCCGGCAGGGGTCACCGAAACCGGACAATGGAGGCGATGATGGCCCGTATCCTGGTAGTGGACGACGAGCGCAGCATGCGGGAGTTCCTCGAGATCCTCCTTTCCAAGAAGGGGCACGACGTGGAGACCGCGTCCGACGGCAATGCCGCGCGCACGCTGGTCGGGCAGACCGAGTACGACCTGGTGGTCACAGACCTCAAGATGCCGGGCCCGTCGGGCATGGACGTGCTGGCAGCGGTCAAGCAGACGTGGCCCGAGACCGAGGTCATCGTCATGACCGCGTATTCCACCACCGAGACCGCGGTGGAAGCCATGCGTCGGGGAGCGTACCACTACGTCTGCAAGCCCTTCGAGGTGAACGAGGTCTCGGTCATCATCGAGAAGGCGATGGAGAAGCGGGACCTGGTCCTCTCCAACCGCAGGCTCAAGGACGAGGTCGGCAGCAGGTCCTTCGAGAGCCTCGTCGGGGGCAGCGCCAAGATGGGCGACCTCTTCCGGACCATCCGCCGCATCGCAGATACCAAGTCCAGCGTGCTGGTGACGGGTGAGAGCGGCACGGGCAAGGAGCTCGTGGCCAGGGCCATACACTTCAACAGCTCCCGCCGCGACAAGCCGCTGACCGTCATCAACTGCGGTGCCATCCCGGACGCGCTCATGGAGTCGGAGCTCTTCGGCCACGTCAAGGGGTCCTTCACCGGCGCGGTGGCGGACAAGAAGGGACTCTTCGAGGTCGCCAACGGCGGCACCATCTTCCTGGACGAGATCGGGGAGCTCACGCCCCATCTCCAGGTCAAGCTGCTGCGCGCGATCCAGGAGCGCAAGGTGAAGCCCGTCGGCGGGGTCCGGGAGGTGGACATCGACGTCCGCCTGGTTGCGGCCACCAACAAGGACCTGGAAGCCGAGGTCAAGGCCGGCAGGTTCCGGGACGACCTCTACTTCCGGATCAACGTGATCCAGCTCCAGATCCCGCCGCTGCGGGAGCGCCGCGAGGATATCCCGGTGCTCGCTCACCATTTCCTCGAGCGCCACGGCCACGAGCTTCCCCGCACCATCCGGGGGTTCACCCGGGAAGCCATGCGCCTGCTGTCCGGCTACGACTTCCCAGGCAACGTGCGGGAGCTGGAGAACATCGTGGAGCGGGCCCTGGCGTTCGAGCACGGCGAGTGGATCTCCCCCGAGTCGCTGCCCTCGCGGCTGACCGGCGTCACCGCTGCCCAGCCCGACCCGGACGTGAGGCCCGGCCCGGAGTCGTTCAACCTGGACCAGTACGTGGAGGACATCGAGCGCAAGTGGGTCCTGGAAGCCATGCAGGCCTGCATGGGAAGCGTCACCGAGAGCGCCCGCAAGCTCGGCATCTCGTTTCGCTCCATGCGGTACAAGCTGGCCAAGTACGGGATCCGCAAGGAGGACTTCTCCGGTCAGACCCAGTGACTCCCGTCTCGACGGCCCGCTTTGCCGCGTGAGGCTTTGCCTTTTGAGCCGGGAAGTGCTATCTACACGGGGCGGGATGGAGGTGCGGTGAGACGATGAGCCAGGAAGACGGCCTGATGACTCCGGAGCAGATCGCGGAAGACATGGCGGCAGAGAAGGAGTTTCTCCGCAGGAGCGCGCGCGACCGCCTCATCGTGCGCTCGGTCTTCTCCCTCCTCGTGCTCGCGCTGGGAGCGTGGTTCCTGACGTCCACCCGGCTCGACATCCAGTACTACCTCAAGAAGGGCTCCGCCCCGAAGGACCTGGGCGACCTGCGCTCCGAGAGCTTCGACCCCAAGGGGCTGGAAGCGCTCGGGACCAACGACTACGTCCGTTTTTCCAACGACGTCCTGCTGTTCGAGGAATACGTGGCCATGGGCGGAACCCCCGGAAGGGAGGGGCAGGAGGGCAGCGGAACCAGGGTCTACTACTCTCCCCTGACCCACTTCGTCGTCGCGACCAACCAGCCACTCCCGGACAAGACCGCGTTCAAGGAGCGAGACTCCCTCATCCAGCTCGACAAATGGGGCCTCGACATGGTCGTGCGAAAGCAGGCCTTCGCATGGGATGTCATGGTGGCCATCGGCGGAGAGGGGCGGCTGCTCGCCTACGATGACATCCCGCCGGACGCGCTCCCGGCCATCTCTTTCATGTCCAACTCCGGGCAGTATCCGAAGGAGAAGATGTTCCTGTTCCTCGACGGGGAGAAACCCGGGGACAGGCAGGGTCTGCCCGCGATGGTCGGCCTGGCAGTGCTCATCGTGGCCTTGTCCGTGGCCTTCTGGGCCCAATCACTCGTGAGGTACGTGCGGTGCCGGTAGCCAGGAAGAAGTCGTCGTCATCCAGGAAGCCTTCCCCTGCAACCGCGGGCGCGGGAACCAGGAAGAAGAAGACGCATCCGGTGGACCCCGCGCTGGACAAGGTCCGGCGGCTCGCCCGGGCCGCATTCGACAAGAAGGCGCTGGACATACTGGCGCTGGATGTCCGCAACGTGCTGGACTACGCGGAGTACCTCCTGCTCTTGTCCGCGAACACCGAGCAGCAGATCAAGGCCGTCTGGCAGCACGTCGAAGGGACGATGAAGGAGCAGGGGTTCACCCCCCTCGTGGTGGAGGGGCAGGGCCACAACCGCTGGGTGCTGATGGACTACCGGGACGTCATGGTCCATATCTTCCTCCGGCCGCTGCGCGAGCTGTACGAGCTGGAGCGCCTCTGGGGTGATGCCCCGCGGGTGGACCTCGGGCTTCCGGAAGCGGCTCCCCCATCCGAGGACTCGGACCTCGATTGAAAGTCCACGTCTTCTTCCCCCACAAGCTGAAGAACAAGGCCTGCGGTGAGCTGGCCGACTCCTACGTCCGCCTCGCGTCGCGGTACTGCCAGGTCGACCTGTCGGTGACCCCCTACCTCAAGTCCGGCCGCACGAGCCCGGCCCTGCTCGAGCGGGTGCGCAGCACGGACGCGGTCTTCCTGTCGGAGCGGGCGCGGCCCGTGGACACCCGCTACTTCGTGGACCTGCTCAAACGCGCACGCATGACCGGAGGGACTCCCGCGTTCCTCGTGGGCGACGCGGAGGGGGTGCCGCAGGACCTCGAATCCGCATGTCGCGCGAGCATCTCGCTTTCTCCGCTCACGCTGCCCCACGAGCTGGCCCTGGTGGTGCTGCTGGAGCAGCTCTGGCGCGCAGTCTCCATCCTCGAGAACCACCCGTACCACAAGTAGGGGAACGACGCAGAGGCGGGCTACATCACGAACGCCGCGCCGCCCAGCACGCGCACGAAGAGGAACGTGTCCGATCTCAGTCCCCCGGTCCAGATGTCCGCACCGAACTCGGGCGTCGCAAACACGTGGACCTGGTCGGAGACCGCCAACTCCATCCCCATCTTGAACACCAGCGGGATGCGGGCCGACGTGCCGCCCTCCGCGAAGAACACCCCCCAGGGGGAGTGGACCCCCAGGACCACGTGGTGCTCCCCCTTGATCTCGTAGTCGTACACGAGCCCGGGGATGCCCACCACCAGCCCCAGCGCGAAGTCCGGGTCTGCCATGAAGTACAGGGAGGGCGCGGCCGTGATGGCCATGGAATGCTCCCCGTCCCTCCAGAACCGCCAGCGGCCCTCCATCAGCGCCATGACGCCGCTCAGGTCGGTGAGCGTCGGGTTGAACCCGTAGAAGACGCCGCCGCCGACCGCGATCTCGATGTCCGTGTCCCACGGCATGTGGTACAGCACCTGGGTTTCGGGGAAGCCGACCGCAACTCGCAGGACCGTCTCCTCCCGCTGGAGCGGGGACGCGCCGATCGCGGTGAACTTCACCCTGCCCTCCTCCTTGACCGTCGCCTTCTTGAGGATCTTGACGCCCTTCTTGGGCTCCTCGGCCTTCTTGGACTCCTCGGCCTTCTTGGGCTCCTCGGCCTTCTTGGGCTCCTCGGCCTTCTTGGGCTCCTCGGCTTTTGCAGGCTCCTCGGCCTTCTTGGGCTCCTCGGCAGTTGCCGGCTCTTCCGCCTTCTCGGGCTCCTCGGCCTTCTCCGGGGTCGGGTCGGGCTGCTCGGCTTCCTCGGCCGGATCCGCCCCGCCCGCGTCCTCCTCCCCCTCTGCGGCCTCGTCCTCGGCAGGCTCGTCCCCGGCCGCTTCCTCGTCCCCCTCGGCCTCGTCCTCTGCCGGGCTGTCGTCCGGAAGCGCCTCGTCGTCAGACGCCTCGTCGTCCGGCACCCCTTCCTCGTCTGCCGCGGGATCCTCCTGGGCCAGGACCGCAGGCGCAGCAAGAGCCAGGAACGCTGCAAACGCTGCAAACGCAAACCGCTTCATCGTGGACCTCCAGTCTATCGACACCGGAGACGATTCTAGATCCGCCCGGGCGCGTGGCAAGAAAACGGTCAGCTGCCCCGGAGCTTCCGCTCCGCGTTGCCCACCCGGTACGTGACCCGGGCCGCATCGAAGTACTCGGCCAGCGGAATGAGGTACTTCCGGGACAGCCCCCAGATCTCCTTGAGCTCCTGAGTGGTCACCACCGCGTGCGTGGCGAAATGTCGGAGCAACGCCTGGCGGCAGGACTCCACCGCTTCCCGGTGGAAATACAGGTCGGAAGCGATGCGCACCGCAGTGCCCTCGGACACGAGGTGGGTGAGCGCCTCCATGAGCTGCTTGTCCGAGCAGCGGAGCTGAGCCACGAGCGCACTCTTGTCCGGAGGGCTGGACCCACCGGAACGAAGCGCGGTGGCGACGCCCTGCGAGAGCCGGACGAACCCGTCGTCCAGGTTGACCGAGAAGCCGGCCCTGGAGACCGTGGTCTCGTCGCACGACAGGGTCCCTTCCCGGACCAGCTCGTCGGTGTAGGCCTGCACCACGTCCCTCTCGATGAATGCGGGCAGCCGGGTCTTCAGCTCCTCTTTCAGCATCCCCTTCTTGCGGGGGTTGGCCGCGTGGTACGCGTCCAGGAGCCCGACGATGAGGCTGCGGACCGACGCCAGCTCGTCCACGTGCACGTACCGCCGCGCGCCGCCCACGGCCAGCGTGCGCACCGCGGGACCCGGCGACTCCGCAAGCGTCGCGATCTGCCGCGCGGACACGGGCAGCAGGCTGGGCAGGGTCACCGCGGGCAGCCCGTTGGCCCCGGACAGGAATGCCGCGGCTTCCAGAAGGCCCGCGGGGTCGGTGCCCTCGAGCCGGCCGAGCATCTCCATAGCGCGTCCCCTGGGCTTCACCGGCCCGGGCCAGAGAATCGTCCCGCCCCCGAGCGTCTTGCCGTAGCCCGCCATGGGCGTGAACCCGCGCAGGATGTGCCGGTTCCCCGGAAGCACGGCCAGCGGGGCTTGCAGCCGGACCACCACCGTTGCCTTCTCGGAAGGCCCCATCTGGTTTCTGTCGAGGACCCGGACCGACGCTTCCGCCATTGCGGACCCGGTATGGAACAGCGCCTTGAACTGTCCTTTGAGCGGGGGGCTCAGGCTGTCCACCGTCTCCAGCGTCGCGGTCAACACCGTCAGTGGCCTCAACCCTCCGGGTGCGGCCAGCACGTCTCCGCGGTTCACGTCCCCGGTCTCCACGTCGGGAAGGTTCACCGCCGTGCGCGTCCCGGCTTCCGAGCGCTCGGCCGGCTGGCCGTGCACCTCGATCCGCCGCACCCTTCCCGGCCGGCCCGAGGGGAGCACTACCACGGGATCGCCGGCCGCGACCGCGCCGGACTGGACCGTTCCGGTCACCACGGTCCCGAAGCCCTTGATCGAGAAGACCCTGTCCACGGGCAGCATGAACGGGCGCTCCGCCGAGATCTTGGCGACCGAAGAGGTGAGGCGGTCGAGCGTGGTGTACAGCTCCTCGCGAAACGCTTCCAGCCGTGCGTCCTGCCAGGTCGAGCTGAATTCCAGGACCGGAGCGTTGGCGAGGAACGTGCTGGACAGGAAGGAACGCACGTCGTCCTTCACCAGCAGGAGCCATTCCGGATCCACGAGGTCCGTCTTCGTGAGCACCACGACGCCGGCCCGCATTCCGAGGAGCTGGCAGATGGAGACGTGCTCCCGTGTCTGGGGCATGATCCCCTCGTCGGCCGCTACCACCAGCACCACGAGGTCCACGCCCGTGGCGCCCGCGATCATGTGGTGGACGAACCGCTCGTGACCCGGCACGTCGATGAGCCCGAGACGCCTCCCACCCGGCAGGTCGATGTAGGCGAACCCCAACTCGATGGAAATACCCCTCTGCTTCTCTTCTTTCAGTCGGTCCGTGTCGATCCCGGTCAGCTTCATGACGAGGGTCGTCTTCCCGTGGTCGATATGCCCGGATGTGCCTACGATGATCATGGCTCCGTTCCTTGACCCTCCGACAGGAGGGTGCTACGATACTATCCCTGCAAGGGGGGGTCAAGCGGCGCCGGCATTCCAGGCACGGCCCCCGGTCCTTGCGCAAGGGGTGCGTGATGAAGGTGACGTGTCCGGGTTGCAGTGCCGAGTTCTCGGTGGATGACAACCGGGTTCCCCCACAGGGGATCCAGGTCCGCTGCCCCAAGTGCTTCAAGAGCGTCCAGGCCGGCGGAGCCTCCGCATTCGGCTCGGACCTGGAGCAGGCGCTGGGCGTTGACCTGTCTGGTCCCGCGGCACAGGAAGCGCCCCTGCCCGCACCCGCGTCCGTAGCGCCCTCGCTCCGTGCGGGAATGTCCGCAGAGGATTGGCCCTCCATGGACGAGCTGTCCGCTGGAGACGCCAACATGATTGGTGCCTACCAGGCAGTGGCGGACGGCCCGCGGGACGACGTGTGGGCCGGAGCGCCCGCCAAGTCCCCGGCAAAGGAGCCGAAGAAGCCTGCGGCCCCGCTTCCCCGCACCTCTGCCACCCCTCGCCGGGAAGACATATCCTCTCCGCCACCGGCCTTCGAGGAGCCGGTTACGGGATTCGATGCACCGTCAGCGTCTCTGGATGCTCCGGCCCCGGGATTCGCGGATGCAGGGCCGAACCTCGATGTGCCGCCGACCTTCGGGGATGCGCCGCAGGCTTTCGAGCCTCCTGCACAGGACTGGGCGCCTCCTGCACAGGACTGGGCCCCTCCTGCACAGGACTGGGCCCCTCCCGGTGCGGGGGACGCCTCTCCGGAGATGATGGAGGACTTCCGGATGCCGTCCCCCCCGGCTTCCGCGTTGGAGGCTCCGCCCTCCGCGGGCAATCCGGACGAAGACGGGGAGCAACCGGAGTTCCCCGGCGAGCCGACCGGCCCGCAATCCGTGTCTCCCGACGCGCCGGACTCCATCTTCGCCATCGAGGAAGCCAGCGGCGTGTTCCAGCGGCCCAAGGCGCCGGACCCGCGCAGCCGTCCTCTGTCTGCTGCAGGGAAGGTTCCGGCCGCGTCCCGAGAGCCGCCCGCGGACGGCCTGGGGGAGCTGGAGTTCGGCAGCTTCAAGCGCGAGACCATCACCCGGGACCGGTTGGGCGAGCAGCCCAACCGCTCCGCACCCGGAGCCCCGACGCCGCCGCAGGGAGGCGGACCCACCATCGACGACATCGACTTCTCCACCATCATGGACGAATCCTCCTCGGTGCGCTCGGCTCCCGAAGCAGAGCCCGGCGGCCAGGTCTTCTTCGTGGACTCTCCGTCCCTGGCGGACGGGGGCGGCGAGGTCGCGTTCGAGAAGCCCAAGTCCGACGATGCGTTCAGCATGGAGGACATCGGGCTGGACGGGTTGGACGGGCTCAAGCCCGCGGCCGGGGCAGCAGGGGAGAAGAAGGACGACATCTTCGACCTCGACATGGGCGCGGTTGCCGGCGGGATGCAGATCCCCGGCACGGACGCGCTCAAGACCGCCCATGCAGCGCCGGGCATGGCAGTGCAGAGCGCCCGGCCGGTAGCTGCCGACCGTCCGGCCGGCCGCAGGAAGAAGGGCGTGGGCGGTGCAGTCGTCGTCGCGGTCGTCGTCCTCGTGGGCGGTGCCGTGGCGGCCTGGCAGCTCGGCTTGCTCGACGAGCTCACGGGCCAGAAGAAGGAAGTGCCGGTAGGGCTGCTCAAGGAGATGCGGCCCAAGGTGGGCTTCGACACCCGGCTCCTCCCGTCTCCCGCGGACTACACCAGCCGTTTCGAGACCATGACCCGGGATCTCCAGATCAAGGCCGACATGAAGGCCGACATCGAGGAGGAGTTCCTGTGGGAGCTTGCGTGGTATCGTTACCTCTACCCCGGGACATTCGCGGCAGCGACCCTCGGCAAGGACAAGCTGGCGGACCTCTACGAGACGTACAAGAAGACCTATGCGGGCGAGGTGTTCCTTCCCAAGCTGGATGCCATGGAGCTGGCCGCTCAGGAGCAGTGGCCGCAAGCGGTCAAGCGCTTCGACGAGTACCTGGTCCTCAAGGGAAAGCGCATGGCGGACCTGCTCGAGAAGAAGAAGCTCACCCCCCAGGTCGCCCGGGAGGACAACCTGCTGTCCGCGTGGTTCAAGATCAAGACCGGCAAGCTCGACGAGGCGCGGGATCTCCTGAAGGACCTCGTCGCGGAGAAGGGCGGCGAGCTGGCCCCGGCCTACCTTCTGGCCATGGCAGACGTGGCCGAAGCCGTCGCCCTGGAGAAGGCGCAGAATGCGGACCGTGCCGCCGCGCTGCGTTCCATCGCGGTGGACAAGCTCAAGGGGCTTGCACAGTCCTTCCCGCAGAGCAGCGACGTCAAGCTGATGCTGGCCGGTCTCCTGGCCCGGGACGGGAAGTTCGATGAAGCCGTGTCCCTCGGGATGGACTGCCTCGAGAAGGCGCGCGAGGCCAAGGACATGACCCTCCAGGTCGTCTCCTACCGCAGCCTCGCTTCCTTCCTCAGGCAGAAGCAGGACACCGACGCGCTGCTCAAGCTGCTCGAGGAGATGAAGGCGTCCATCCTCGAGAAGAACACCGGTATCCCGGAGCCCGAAGACCTCCTGCTCCAGCTGTGCGGCCTGTACGTGGAAAAGGACATGACCGAGAAGGCCATCGGCACGCTGGAGCTGTGCAAGTCCTGCTCCACCGCGCCCTACTACCTGCTCCTTGCCACCGCGTACCAGAAACGCAAGCTGTACGCGTCCGCGGACGAGAAGGCCCAGCTCGGCCTCAAGAAGTACCCCAACGACATTCCGCTGCTCATGCTCCTGTCCGACATCGCGCGACAGACCAACCAGACGAACCGGGCTGTCGCGTACCTGGAGACCGTGCTCAAGACCCGGCCGGACAACAGCGCGGCAGCGCTGTCGCTGGCCAAGCTCTTCCTGGACATCCAGGACCCGACCAATGCACGCAGGGTGTTGCTCCAGGCAGAGCGGTTCGGCACGGACACGGTGGAGATCCAGCAGCTCCTGGTCCAGATCAACGAGGCGCTCGGCGACGACGCGGGCGCGGTGACCGCAATGCAGCGCATCCTGGACCTCAAGGACGACGACAACCTTCGCAAGAAGCTGGCTTCCATCCTCATCCGGCAGGGCAACTACGAAGACGCGCTGAAGCATTTCGAGATCCTCCAGCGCAAGGGGCTCATCACCCCCGATCTTCGCCAGGCCTACGCCAAGAGCCTCAGGGCCACGGGCAAGACCCAGGAGGCCGTTGACGTCCTCAAGGAGCTGCTCAAGGAGAACCCGGGCGATATCGACACCGCCCGCTTCCTCGCGGACATCTACCTCCAGAAAGAGGATTTCTTCAACGCACGGCTCTACCTGGAAGCTGCCCGCCGCGCCAACAGCAAGGACGCACAGGTGCACTACCTCATCGGCACCTCCTGCCTGAAGCTCCAGGACGACTCGTGCGCGCTGGAGTCGTTCCAGGCCGCGGCCTCGCTCACCCCGGACTCGCTCGAGTATCGGGTCCAGTACGCCAACCTCCTGTTCCGCCTCTCGCGCAAGAGCGAGGGAGCCACGCGGACGGCCCAGCTGTCCGAGGCCCGGAAGAACTTCGACTTCATCATCAAGCGGTATGCCACGGACGTCACCATCCCCCGCGACCAGCAGAGCGCGGACGTCTACTTCAACCGCGGCACCATCCTCTTCGAGACCGGCCACTTCGACGAGGCGCTCAAGGACCTCGGCGACGCAATGGCCAGGGCCCAGTCCCGGTACGACATCCTGCTGGCCTACGCAGACACCCTCTTCAAGATGAACCGCTACGACCAGGCCCTCAAGTACTACCAGGAGATGGTGGACAGCAAGTTCGAGCAGGCTCACGCCTACTTCTACATGGGCCGTATCGAGCTCCTCAAGGGGCAGAAGGAGCAGGCCAAGGAGTACCTGCTCTCCTGCATCGGAAGGGATCCCAAGTCCTTTCCGGATGCGCACAGGCACCTGGGCGACATCTTCCGCGAGAAGGGGCTCAGGAAGAAGGCAGCGGACCACTACCGCACGTACCTCGAACTCGTGGGCGACAGCGGGCCTGCCGCGGAAGACGTCAAGGCCGCGCTGAAGAAGCTGTAGGCCGGGACAAGACGCGCTCCGGCCACCAGGACAGGGAATGCTGAAGATCGTCGTCAGCGATTTCCACGTGTCGGCAGGAAGCCCGCCGGGCCGCCTCAACCCCTACGAGGACTTCCACTATGACGCGGATTTCGCCGAGTTCCTCCAGCACTACTCCACCGGCGAGTTCGAAAAGCTTCCCGTCGAGCTCATCATCAACGGCGACTTCTTCGACCCGCTCAAGGTTCCCATCAACGGCCTCTTCCCGGACCGGATAACCTCCGGCGTGGCCGTGCAGAAGGTCGGTGCCTGCCTCAACGGGCATCCCGCCCTGGTCCAGGGACTGCGGGCCTTCCTGGACAAGCCGGGAAAGAGCCTCACCTACCAGATGGGGAACCACGACCTCGAAATCGCGTTCGTGCCCGTCCAGGACCTCCTGCGCTCCGTGCTGGGCGGCCCGAGGCGACAGGACCGCGTCTCCTTCCGCATCTTCGAGCCCCACTACGACCTGCCCGGCGGCGTCCGCATCTGCCACGGCCACATGTTCGAGGCCCTGAACCGCGTGGACCTCAAGAGGCTCTTCCTCACGCGGGGCTACGCGGAACCCATTCTCAACCTTCCCTGGGGCAGCATCTTCATGCTCAAGGTGCTGCTGCCGGTCAAGCACGAGCGCCCCTACATCAACCTGGTGGCTCCTTTCGGCCGCTACCTCGCGTTTGCCATGGTCACCGACACCTCGGTCGCCCTCCCGGCCTCGGTGCGGGCCCTCTACCATTTCACGCGCACCCGGTTCGTGGAAGCGCACAAGCGCTCCGTCAGCTTCCGCCACACCCTCCGGATCCTGCGCGAGGAAGCCGTGGTCACACCGGACCTCGAGGACTCCGCATTCGAGATGTTCCGGCAGGACCCCACGCTCACCGCGGTCCTCATGGGGCATTCGCACGGAGCGCGGATCCGCCGGTACGGCACCGGCGGGCAGACCTACATCAACACCGGCACCTGGACCAAGCTCATCAGCCTCGACCTGCCGGACCTCGGCGTGCACACGCGCTTCACCTATGCGCTCGTGGACTACCGCGGCAGGCCTGCTTCGCCAAAGGTCGGGCTGTTCCGCTGGTTCGGAACCCAGAAGCCGTTCTCCGAGCTCCACTACTGACGGCCGGGCCCATCCGGGACGAGCGCCGCGGCCGCAAGGTGCACGTTGGCCCGGTTCCGCAGCACGGCCGCCGCGGCCATGCGAACCAGCCGGTGCTCCCGCCGGAGCACCAGCTGCTCCTGCCCGGCCCGGGTGCGTGAGCGCACCGCCGCGCCCATGCCGCCCGCGCTCAGCGTCACCCGCACGTTGCCGCGGCCGGCGGCCGGCACCCGCAACCGCCCGGTGTCCACCATCTCCTGGAGCAACGCGACCAGCTGGCGCTCCCCCTCCGACAGCTCCTCCGGACGCACGCCTCTGCCTCCGGTCACCGTCGCCGCAGCCGACGTCACGAGCGTCCAGAACGCCGCGAGCCCCCGGGCAATGGCCGGCCCCCGGGCGCGGGAGGGCGGCGGCCTGAGCGCCACCCCGGCCCCGGTCAGGAACTCCCTCTGCCGCGGTCCCAGGCGAAGCAGCAGCGCACCGGGGGGAGCCGCCACTCTCCTGCGTGCCCGCAGGTCCACCGCATACAGCGCCTCGCGGCTGCCCGCATCCCGGATCTCGGCCAGGGACACCCTGTCCCCGGTCGCGGTGAGAAACAGGGGGGCGCTCCCGGCCAGGCTCGTGTCCCCGGTTATCCGCGCATGCCGGAACAGCAGCTCCTCCACCCGCTCCCGCCGCTCCGGCCGCCGCGCGTGCACCGCGGCCAGCCGGGCATACAACGCGGCCGCGGCCGCTTCCACCAGCCGCGCAAGGTCGCGCTCCGGCACGCATCCCGTCTCCACCGCAGCGTGGTACACCAGCCCCGACCGCGCACCGGTGCGGGCCGCCAGACGGTGCCGAATGCCGTTCCTCAGCAGGTGAAGCCGGCACGCTTCCCCGGATGCGGGCACCCACACCGTGCCGGAAGCAGGGGCCGGAAGCGCTTCCCGTACCAGCGCATCCTCGGCTCCAAGCCGGCTGACGAGCCGGCCCTCCAGCAGCACGCGGACCGCGGCGTGCCGCACCATCTCGCAAACGCACTCGCGCTCCCTTGCCGGCTTCCCGAACCGCGTCAGCTCCACCGTGTTCACCGGGTCCCCAGCCTTCACGCCGACGCCCGGTCGTGCCTCGAGCCGAGGCTGCCCCCCGCTCACCGTAAGCGCGCCTTCCGGCGACGTGACCCGCACTCGCCGCGGGCCCGGAGCCCACGCGGCAAGAAGCCCCAGCGAGCCCCCGGCCGTGAGCGCGGACAGCGCCTCGTGCCTCCGATCGGCCGCTTCCGTCCGGTCAAAGACCTGCGCGGCCGCGGCCAGCGTGTCCAGCGACAGCGGCTTCCCGTCGTCCGCCACCACCACCCGCCGCAAGCCGATGCACACCCACACCGTGCCCGCACCCCGGAGCACGGCCGAGCGGATGAGCTCCACCACGTACTCCTCCCGCACCGCAAAGGCATTGACGGGAAGCTTCCGCAGCTCGGAATCCACGTCGATGGAAAGCAGGTCGTCCAGGCGCCCCGGGGATTCGTTCATGCCGATTCCTCCTCCAGGAGAAGCCGGGCGGCCCTGCGCATGACGTCCGACGGGAACGGCACCATCGCACTTTGCGACACCGCGGCAAGGAGGAACCGGTACACGGCCAGGCCCGGCGTCGCGGAGTACAACACGCGCCATTGCCCGGCCTGGGACCCTTCCGGATTGACCGCGATGAAGCGTGGCGCCCACCTGCTCGAACGCGCAAGCCCCAAACCCGACAGGTCCACGTCCCGGAAGTCCGCGGCCCCCAACCCGGTACAGGCCTTCACCTCCACCCAGCCCCCACACCGGCGCAGCACCCGGCCCGCGTGCGAGAGCAACCCGCCCAGGTCGGTGCTGCCGGCTGCTACCGGTCTCAGTGCCTCGGTCCGGTCGAGGTCAGTCACACCCGGCAACGACCGGATGAGCGGGACGAACGGGCCCTGCGACAGGTCGAGGACCACGGCCCCGGCAGACAGCGCTTCCTGCACCAGCGGGGTGCCCTGCGTACCTGCGAACAACCGGCCCCGCGCGGCCAGACGCCGTGCCCTGGCTATCGATATCCGCGCACCGCGGATCCGGGGCAGCAGCTTGTACAGCTGCAGCGCGGGAGCATGCGCCCAGGCCCGCGGCCGCACCATCGCGGCCAGAGCTGCCCGCGCCAGCACCTCCCGCGCCTCGTCTCCCCCCTCCGCACCGCTCAGCCGCTCCCGCTGCCGCCGGAGGGCCAGCACGACGATCAGCACAAGCATCGTCGCGGCAAGGGCGACGAAAGGCCACGTGCCGAAGCCCGTTCCTTCCCATGCTCCTGCGCCAGGGCCGTCGCGGGGGCTCCGGTCACCGTCACCCCGCTGGCGCGACACCGGAGCTCCAGGGGAGAGGCCGTGCGCGGCCGGCAGGCCCTCCCCCGGCCCGGCCCCGGGGCCCGGCACCGCGTCACCCCGCGGCCGCGACACCAAAGCTCCGGGCAATCCGCCAGACCCGCCGCGCAGGCCCCCCTTGCCCTCCACCTCCTCGGCTGGAGCTCCCCGCGTCCCGGCCCCCGGGAGGGGAGCGTCCCGCCCGGGCGCTGCCGAATCCTCGGGGCGCGTCCCCGACGTCTCGCTGCCTGCGACGCGCGTCCCAGAGATCCCGCGGCCGGGAGCGGGGGAAGCCCTCGCCTCAGCACCCGCTCCCAAGCCTGCGGACACGTCCACCGCTTCCCAGCGGCCCGCGAAGTACTCGGTCCACGCGTGCGCCAGGACAGGGGACGGCAGCGTGCCGCGGTCTCCCACCACGCCCAGCGCGAGCCTTGCAGGGACGCCCAGCTCGCGAAGCAGCAGCGCGTTCACGCCGTTGAGCACGTCGCAATCGCCCTTGCCGACGCGCAGAACGAACGCCAGCCAGTCTGCTTCCGCTCCTTCCCGCATTCGAGAGTAGGCCGCCACGGTTTCCGGTGTCGTGTCGTACGCGACCATGGAGGCCACCCTGTCCGCCGCGGCCCGGATGCGCTCCTGCAGCGGCAGGCCGCGGGCAGCGTCGATTGCCGCACGCGTGTCTGCCGGCCACGCCAGCTCGACGCCCGTGTCACGGAGGAGACGGAGATCCGCGTCGGGAAGCGGTTCGTCCGCAGCCAGCCGGCCGCATTCGTAGGTGACCGTGTGTCTGCCCGGGGCCGTCTTCACCAGGGTCTCTCCCAGCACGCAGCGCGCATCCGGGGAAGGACTGCCGTCCACCCGGATCGACGAGGCCTCGACAGAGAAACCGGACGGCGCCGGAAGCGTCAGCCAGCCTGCGGAACGGGCCGTGAGCCGAACGAGGAAGCAGGTCTCGGGAGTGCACACGAAGTCGCGGGGACGCGGGTACCGTTCCGGGTCACGGACCGCGGGCACCAGGCCGCGGTCGGGCGCATACCGGTCCGCGGATGCCAGCTTGAACCATGCAGGGGTCGCAGGCTCGTAGTAAAGCTCCGTGTCGAGCACGGAGTTCTGCGGGTCCACCCCTGCCCCCTGGTAGGCAGCGGTGCCTTCGCGTGTCACCCCGCCAGACCGCGCTCCCCGGGGCAAGCGGCCCTCGGACGGTGTGGAACCCGTGTGCGGCCCGTCCCCCGGTGGGCCAGCGTCCGTGGCCGAGGTCGCAACGCCTCCCGCACCTGCAGTGCGGTGAGACGGGATCAGGCCCCGGCTCCAGGCAACCACCGCGACCGTTGAGACCGCGACGACGAAGGTCGCCAGCGTCGTCCACCACGCAGGATGGACCGACGCAGCCCAGCGGACCAGGTTCTCCCACGCAACGGCCAGCCGCGCCAGCGGGCCCGACGGGAACGCCCTGGCAAGCTGGTGCAGCAACAACCGGGACAGTGCCCGCTCCGCGGCCCTGCGGAGCCGCGCCAGCGCGGCATCGTCCACAACCGCGTTGCGTGCAAGGATGACCCGCAGGTCGTTTCCGTTGAGCACGAAGACCGGGCAGAGGCCCTGGCCGACCTCCTCCTTCCACGCCCGGCGTTCCCGGTCATGGGCCAGCTCGTCCAGCAGGGTCCCTTCCCAGACCGGAAGCCCCCGGGCGAGCAGCTCCACCCTCGGCTGCGGGCCAAGCCCCACCGCGCCTTCGACCTTGCCGTACGTGAAGGAGAGGGACATGGGGCTGGACACTTCCAGCGGCCGGCTGCAGGCGCGGCCGTTCAAGAACGCGGGCAGGGGCGTGCTCTTCCGGTCGTTTCGGCGCAGCCGGCTGCAGAAACGGTCCACCTCCCGTGCGACTTCGGCCAGGAACTGCATCTCGTCCGTGCACCGGGCGCTTCGCGAGAGAGTGATGCGGGTGCCATGGCGTTCCAGGCGGCCGCGCGCATCGTGGGCGTCGAGGCTTGCGTCCAGCACCACGCCCCACGATGCCCCGTTGCAGCAGGACTCCACCACGATTCGCTGCGGCAGGAAGCGCAACACGGTCCAGAAGCCGATGCCATACAGCCCGGCCGCGGACTCCAGGTCCTCCTTGCTGGAAGCGTACAGCCGGAACAGGTACTCGCGGGCATGCTCACGCGTCATCCCGCTTCCATCGTCCAGGAAGGAGACCCACTCGGACCCGTCCGGGTCGCACCCCGCGGTGACCTCGATGCGGGTCGCGCCGGCATCCCGGGCGTTTTGAGCCAGCTCCCGCAGGAAGTACCAGTCCGAGTCCCCGTAGACCCGTCCCCCCTCCTCGGCCAGCCGCTTGAACTCGATCCCTTTCATTCCTACCACGCGGGCCGGCGCCGCTGGTTGAACCAGGCGCGGCACGTCTCCATCGCCTTGGCTTGCTCGGGCGGAGCATGCCGTTTGCACGAGGCCCGCTCCGCCGAGCCTTCGGGCGCAGCCCAGCGGACCTCGATGCAGTCGTTGGGATTGTACGCCACTTCGAACCCGGATGCCCGCTGAAGGATGTCGGTCAGGCTCAACGACTGGGAGACTCCGTCCGTCCGCACGTAGCTCACCACGTACCGACCGGCCCACTCCGTGTGCAGGCTGCGCAGCTCCGCCGCCACCTGCCTGGCCGTCTTCCCCTCGGGGATCTTGAACGCCTCGGGAGTCCGCATCACCCGGTCCGGGAAGTCGGTGAGCACGTCCATGGCGGTCAGCAGCCGCAGGTCGCGGGAGGGCGTGGAGAAGTCCTCCCACGGCCCCGACGTGAGGAAGATGCGGATGCCGGGCGGCATGGGGACCGTCACGCCCGGGTTGGCGCGCATGTACTCCTCGCCGAGGCGGACGGATTCCACCCGCTGGAGCAGCTGTTCGTGGATGGCTTCGTGCACCTGTCGGTAGGCTACCACGGGGTCCAACGGCGTGGGGTTGATGGCCTTCTCCATCGCGTCGAAGAACGCGGTCGTCTCCATGCCGCTCTGTTGCTGCGAGTAGTTGCCATAGCCCTTTCTTCGAAGGATCTGCTTGTTGGTCAGGAGCTTGAGCGCGCCGTCCCTGCCTTCTATGGGGCGGAATGACTTGAAGCCCGGAGCGCCGATGACGTCCCGGGTCGTGAACAGGAAGTTCCCGCGCCAGAACCGCTTGACCGCAACCGTGCCGTCGGGCTGGGCGTCCACGGCAAGCAGCACGCCGGGGGCATCCCCCTGCTGGTCGACCCAGCGCACGATGGTCAGGGTGTGTCCGTACGGGTCTGCGTACACCGTGCCCGGCCGGAGCCCTTCCCGGGTCAGCGGCACCGCGTAGAGATCCGTGTCGTTCCCCGTGACGGTGGTCCGGGCGGTGGCGGAGTGCACGCCGCTGGCCGTCGCGTTGAAGAACCGCTGGGCTCCGGTCAGCGGAGACTTGGACTTGTAGCCCGCGTTGTCGTTGGTGACCCACTCGGTGCAGGAGGGCATCCGTCCCTTGGCTCCCCGATCGCACCGGTGGAACCCGAAGGGCAGCCCGACCTTGAACGCAAAGTAGGCTCTCAGGAAGTAGGGGTTGTCCGCGCAGTCGGGATTCAGGCGCAGTGCGCCGGCCTCCTCCCCGTCCTCTCCCAGCCCCAGGCGATTGTGGAGCAGATTCCGCTGCCCAATTCGGGTGACCTCGTGGAGCGAGCGCCAGGAGGTCCCCTCCTCCACCCAGAACAGGTGCTCCAGCCACGCGGAGTACAGGTTCTCCATGCCGCGGTCCCACCCGCGGTCCACCTTCCAGGCTCCCGCGCCGCTGCCCCGCTTGACTCGCCTGGCTTCCACCCGCACGTCCACGCACGCGGCCGTTGCCCCGCCATGCTCGAGCGCCACCCGGAAGGCTCCGCTTGCCGGGGCCGTGAAGCGCGCGGTCCACCAGTACGGCGGACCGCTTGCGGAGCGCACCTCGCTCGACGGTTGCAGGGGCGTGCCCCCGCTCTTCGCGGTCAGCCGTGCATTAGAGCGCGGCGTCTCCGAAGCCGCCAGCACCGTGACCACGTCTCCGGCCACCACCGAGAAGGGCGACACCAGCATCGCCACTCCGTCGGTCTCCGGGCAGGACCCCTCGGTCCCCGCAGCGGGTTTCGCCGCAGCAGGTACTTCCATCAGCAGAGCCACCATGACCGCGCTGGCCAGACCGCTCACGCAACACCCCCGCACATGCCCGCATCCAATTATAGAGTCACATCCGTGACTGGAAAGAAAGCAGTGCAGACTCCGGGGGCCTTCGGTTCAGGCCAACGACCTTGACACCCTTAATACAACAATTCTATTATGCACTGCTAGATTGAGCGGTCCTCGGGGCGGGAGCATGGCGACGGCGGCAGGAGTGCTCACCAAGTACCAGTTGTTTCGCGTGATGACGAGGCTGGCCTCCCAGGGCTTCTCCGGCGCGCTCGTCATCGAAGACGCTGCCGGCCAGACGACCGTCCACCTGGACAAGGGCACCCCTCTGGTCGCTCGCAGCTCGGAAGTGGCCCTGTCTCTACCCGCATTCCTCCTCAGGCGCAGGAGAATCGACCGCGGAAGGCTCAAGGTCCTTCTGGAGGAATCCGCTGCCAGAAACCAGAGACTCGACGACCTGCTCGTCGAGCGTGGCATCTTCTCCGTCAAGGACCTGGCACGGCTCAAGCGCGAGCTCTCCGTGTTCGTCTTCTCTTCCTGCTTTCACAAGGAAGGCGCGGCATGGAGGCTTGTTCCCGGCGAGCCCCTCCCGTCTCTCGACGACGCCCGGTCGCGCACCCCGTTGGAGCCGCGCGACGGTCTGTTCCGCTCCATCCTCGCGGACAAGGACCTGGAGAACATGCTCCGCTTGTTCCGGGAACACTGGGACGCTCCGCTTCGCAAGTCGTCCGACTTCTACCGCCACCTCATACAGTTCCGCTCGGTCTTCTTCGGAGAGGATGTTACGGAGCTGCTCATGGAAGCTGGCGTGACCGCTCAGTCGATCCTCGACAGCGCGGCAGACCGCGACGGCGCAATCCGACAGCTCTTCGCCCTCTGCCTCTCCGGGATGGTGACCTTCGACACCGTTGCCGAGCCCCGGCAGGTTGCAGAGGACCTCTCCGGAGCCGCTCTGGCGGCCGAGTCCGGCAAGACGCTCGTCTTCCTCTCGGACTCGGAGGGCCGCATCGTTGGCCCGGACGTGGAGCCGTATTTCCGCGCACCGGGCGCCAGGGAGGAGATCGAGTCGCCGGCCGCGCCGACTCTGGTCTTCCATCAGCCCGAGGACCCGCCCAGGACCGAGCTCATCGGTGTCCCGGAAGACGCCCGGATGGAGACCGTCGTGATCGGCGCGGAAGAGGTCTCGACCTGGTCCGAGACGGGCGGGGCTCAGACCGCCAAGCCCGCGCCTGAGGCGCTCGAAGCCGACGAGTTGGATCAGCTGCTCATGCCGCTCAGGCAGGCTCGAGGCCCGACGCCCAAGACCGGCCCCGTGCCGTCGCCCGCAGCAGAGCCCGTGGCCAAGGCCCCGACCGGGCCCGTGCCGTCGCCCGCAGCAGAGCCCGTGGCCAAGGCCCCGACCGGGCCCGTGCCGTCGCCCGCAGCAGAGCCCGTGGCCAAGGCCCCGACCGGGCCCGTGCCATCTGCCCCTCCCGAGGGCGTGTCCGAGCCGGACCTGGACCGGATGATTCAGGAAGCGTTCAAGGTCGCGGACTCGGCCATGGCGTCGGCCGCTGCCGCGGCGTCGCAGGCTGCACCGGCCCCCGCGGAGAAACAGTCGAAGGCCCTCGCAACACCGCCTCCGCTTCCCGATCGGCCCGCAACTCCCGAGCCGGGTACGGACGAGAACATCGAGCGAATCCTGGATAACGTCTACCGGGGCATGCTGGCCAAGAACCTCTACGAGATCCTGGGGGTCACCGCGGTCACCCCGCTTTCCGGATTGCGGGAAGCAGCGACCCGCGTCAAGAACAAGTACAGGCCCAACCGCTACGTGGGCTACATGCTCTCCTCGAGGTCCCAGACGATTCTCCAGTACATCGCCCGCGAGATCCAGCGGGCCACAGACGTCCTGACGGATCGGGAGGAGCGAGCTGTCTACGACAACCAGAGGGGAACCGACTACGGCCAGGACCGCCGGGTCGCCCTGTCCCTCCTCTTCGACGCGGAAGCCACCTTCCAGCACGGGCTCAGCGAGCAGAAGCGAGGCAACTGGCCGGCCGCACTGATGCAGTTCACCAGGGCTTGCGAGTCGAACCCCCGAGACCCGGATTACCTGGCACACAAGGGACTGGCGACATTCCAGGCTCTCAAGGAAGGTGCTGGTGCCGACGAAGTCGGTCCCCAGCGAGCCAGGGCCGCCATCGAGAAGGCGCTTGCCCTCGACCCCCGCCACGCCAACGCGATGCTGTTCCTCGCCCGCATCGAGCGCGAGCTCGGCAACGTGCAGGGCGCTCTGCAATGGTATGAGCGGCTCCACAAGATGGACCCGACCCACTCGGAAGCCAACGCGGCTCTCGATGCGCTCAAGCTGTCCGCATCGCTTGCTGGAAGCACGCCGTCGGGAAAGAGCCTCTGGACGCGCGTCCTCGAGTGGCTCGGCTTCCGCTGAGCTGCGCGGGCCTTGGCTCAGCGCCCGACCTCGCCCGCCGGCTTGCCGTCCTCCTTCTTCGCGGCAAAGGAGTAGGACGCAAACACAGCCAGGGCGGTGCTCCAGTCCGGAGGGGTCTGCCCGCGCCGGGGACAGCGGAGCGTCGCAACCACGAACTCGTCGCCCTGTTGCGCGAACAGGGCCAGGACCCACCGTCCCCAGCCTCGTTGCGAGTAAAGCCCCCACACGGTCTGCGTGGCCCAGGCAAGCCGAGCCGACAGCTCCCGTGCGCAGTCGTCCGAGATCCGGTTGCTGCCCAGGTAGAGCCGCGCATGCAGCGCTGCAACGTCTGCCAGCGGAAGCGGAGAGCGGCCCCGAACGATCTCGAGCGTGTGCCCGCTCGACAGATCCTCGATCAACAAGCCCTCGGAAAGCTCCTTCACCACCGGGTTCCAGGACTCGGGCACCGAGATCCGCATCCCGTTTCCCGCGGGCTCCAGCGCCTTCAGCTTCGGGGCCTTCCCGATGCAGCCGTCCTGGGCCAGAGCGCGGCTGCCTGCAGTCACGGTCAGGAACGCTGCCGCAGCCAGCGCCAACAGGACGGTCGAAACCCAGGCTTCCGCAGCGGCTCGACCGGCCGGCTTCCCAGCAGTCATGGACAGGACCCTCATGTGATCCGGCCGCGGCGCCGCACCACGGCAAGCACGGCCAGCAGCATCAGCGCGACGGTGGCAGGGATGCCCCGCGGGGAGGCTCCTGAAGAACATCCGCCCGACCCTCCGCCCCCTGTTGACGGAGTGTCCGGCGGGGGCGGGTTCCCGCTTCCCGTGTCCTTGTCGCCAGGCACGAAGGTCTCCTCGGTCACTCCGTCGGGCAGGGGGGGAGAGACCACGTCCTCGGTCGGGACCCACGTGTCCTCGGGCTGCTCGCCAACGTCGGGCTCCACGGTCCCCTGGCACGAGACAGCGTTGCACACGCACACACCGTGCCGGGGATCCTCGGGGATCGCCAGGGAGAGGCATGCCTCGTCCGAGTCACACCCGAGGTTCTTCTTCACGTCGCAGTCCTTGTAGCACCTGGGCCCGGTTCCGCCCACGTTGATGCACACCAGGTTCGGCTTGCACACCGTAGCTCCGCCGCAGGAAGAGCCCGTGCCAGCGCCGACGTCCGGCTTGCACTCGCCGATTACCTGGTCCTCCCAGGGGATGAAGTACCACGCGCACGCATCTCCGGCGTTGCACCCGGAGTCGGACAACGGGTTGCACTGCCTGACGCACATTCCCGAAGCCGCGGTCTGACTGGTCTTCTTGCAGAAATCCAGGCTGCTGCAGTCCGCGTCGCTGCTGCACACGGTGGCCACGCCTTCCGGCTTGGAGCAGTAACCCTCGCTCTTGCACTGGGTGCCTGGCGGGCACGCGGGCAGGCCGGAGCCGCAGAACTCGGTGCAGTACTTCGGCGAGCCCTTGCACAATCCTGTCGTGCAGTCCGTGTGCTTCTTGCACGCGGCCCCGAAGGCACCGGGCCCGGGCAGCACGCAGAAACCAAAGGTGCACGGGTCTGAGTCCGGGCAGTCGCTGCTCGATTCACACTCGTAGCTGCACACGGAGCCCATGTCCCCGCCCATGGAGATGCAGTTGAGCGTCACGCACTCCATGCCGCCGGAGCACGCGGCCCCGTAGGGCTTCGCACCGCCCTTGATGCAGTACCCGGAGATGCAGCCGAAGCCCGACGGGCATTCGGACGTGGCCTTGCACGCCTGGGTGCATTCCCCCGCACTGGCGCTCACGGCCATGCACAGGGCGCTGGCGCACTCCATGTGGGTCTGGCAAGACCCGCCCAGAGGCGTGTTGCCCCCCTTCACGCAATACCCGGCCACGCACTTGAGCGTGCCGCACTGCGTGTTGGACGTGCACTCCTTGGAGCAGTACGCGGTGTCCGGCAGCGCCAGGCACAGGCCGCTCTCGCAGGTCTCGTGCCCGTAGCAGAAGATGCCAAGGGGGATGTTGCTGCCCTGCTGGTCGCAGTAGCCGTTGAACGCGGCGCACTGGTCGTTCCCGCCCGATATGTCGTAGCAGTAGAACGTGTCCGGGCAGCTGGCGTCGGAGGTGCAGTTCTTGCCGCAGTACGTGTAGCCGTCCGGGTACTCGAGGCAGTAGCCGTTGGCGCACTGGCTGTCCTTCTTGCAGGAGTCGCACGGCTTGCCCGACGAGAACGAACCGTAGATGTAGCAGAGCCCGTCCTTGTCGTCCTGCGTCAGCGACGCGAGCTCGGCAGACCCGCCGGAGAAGAACATCGTCGCATCCACGTACCGCGAGTGGTCGAGCCCCAGGCAGTGCCCGATCTCATGGGTCGCCACCCCCTGCACGTCGGACTTCTCGGAGAAGTAGTCCTGCGCCTCGGTGGTGGTCCATGTGAGGTCCACGCCGTTGAACACGATCACGCCGTTGGTGATGGATCCTCCCCAGTTCTTCCACGTCTGCGCATAGGCCGCCGCATCCCCCACCGTGGGATCCCAGCCCGATTCCACGAACTTGATGTAGATGCCGTTCTCCGGGTCCGAGCTCTTCTTCCCACCGTAGGAGAAGCTCTTGGTGAAGCACCCCACGCTGTCCCAGGAGCCGAAGGCCGCCGCGATCGCGGGCTGCAGCGTGTCAAAGGGGACGTCCTGGCTTCCGTTGGAGTTCAGGTACCAGGAGATGGTTCCGGTGGTCCACTTGATGTCGTTGCCCGACCCGTCCTTGAGCGTGACGAACGCGTGCGCGTCGGTCGCGGCGGCCACGATGCACAGGAGAGCGAGACAGCCTGCACGCCGCGGGGTCATGGACGGCACCTCCGGAGTAGCTCCTCCACCGGCACTTCGCCGTCCCGCTTCGGCACGTTCCCGAGCTGCGGCCCCCTCCAGGCAAGCTCCTGGCCGTCCAGCGTGCGCACCGACCACTTGCCCTGCGACATCCCCACCACCGTCCGGAACTCGCCCGAGTCCCTCAGGAAGAGGAGCAGCCGCTCCCGGTCAGCGATGTCCGGGTTGCCCGACACCACCAGCTCCCGGTCTGCGACCCTGCCTCCCATGAGGCGCACGGTCACCCTCTTGACCTCGCTCCCCTTGACGGTCCGGTCTACCGCCACCTCGTACTCGGTGTAGATCGTGTCGTGTGCGTCGTTCCAGAAGCTCCTGGAGGACTCCACCGTGCCGAGCACGACCCCGTCCGCCTCGCGGTAGAGGTCCTGCAAGGAGAACGCACGGACCATGCTCCCCGCTGCCGCAGCCGTCGCCCACACCGCCAGCACGCATGCCAAAGCTCTGCTCATGGACCCACCCTCTTCCGGTTTCGACCCGCGGGACCTATTTCGGCTGACAGAACCCGTCCACGCACTTCTCCCCTTTCTGGCACTCGACGCCGAGGCAGTTGAGGAACCCCTGGCAGCCCCACGCGGTCGGTGGGACGCACACCTGCGGCACGTCGGGGTTTGCCCCGTGGTTCGGCGCGCAGAAGAGCCCGGGCGGGCAGCCTTCACCCGGCCACTGCCCCTTGTCGCACGCGAAGGTGCAGAAGTACTTGTTCTCCACCGCGTAGTTGTAGCAGACCCCGCTTCCGCATTCGTAGTCCTTGAAGCAGGGCTCGCAGAATTCCTTGTTCCCCTTGTAGCACGTCTCCACCGGCTCCGCGTCCACCTCGAGAGTGCAGAGCTGGTCCTTCTCCCCGGAGACCTCGTAGCATCCGAACCCCTTGGGGCAGTCCCCCTTGGTCATGCAGGTCTTGGCGCAGTACTTCTCGTGGGTGTACGCGTTCTCGTGGCACTGGTGCCCCTTGTTGCAGTCCGAGTCGTACTGGCACGGCGTGCAGTGCGTCCCGTCCCCCTTGCACGCTCCGAACAGCGGGAAACAGCGGTAGTCCTCGAGCCCCAGTCCCACCTTCTTGCAGTAGCTTCCGGCCATGCAGGACGCAGGGTCGTCCTTGGTGCACTTGGGCGAGCAGAACAGGGCCGCAGTCTTGTCCTCGATGCACACCGACTGCTCACCGCACTGCGAGTCGCCCGTGCAGGTGTCGCAGTACTGGGCCAGGAGGCACGCGAGCACCTCCCCCTTCTTCTTGCACACCATGGATTCCGGGCAGTCCGCTCCCGTGGTGCATGGAATCGAGCACACCGCGTCCACGTCGGTGGGGCCTTCGGAGAAGCACTTCAGGCCATACTCCGCACAGTCCGCGTCTCCGAGGCACGGGTCGAGGTAGCCGGGCGGAAGCTGGACGCCCCCGCCGGTCTCTTCCTTCGTCTCCTTCGCATCCGGGGTCGTTGCCCGGTCCACCTGGTCTCCCCACAGGACCGGGATGTCCTGCCCCCCGGTCTCCGCGGCATCCGTCGCGGGGCTGCCGCCCCCGCTTGAGCACGCACAGAGCCCTACCAGCGCCAGCGCCCACGACACCAGGCTTCTCATGGATTGCCTCCTCGAAGCGGCTACGCCCCGCCTTCCTCGAACTCGTTGTAGGTGAAGCTCTGGAGGTCGTCCATCACCGCGAGGTAAACCTGGGTGGGCACGTCCTCCCGGCTCCGGCACTGCCGGAGAATGTTGCGGGCAAACACGTAGCCGCGGCCTATGGGCGGGTGCACCATCCCGCTGGCCTCGTCCGGCGCTCCGGCCTCCGGGGTCGGGACGAGGTAGCATCCCACCGGCGGCGGGCACTCGGCGAGGTCTTCGTACGAGGTGTCCACACGGTCCAGCACCACCCATTCGGTCGCGGCCAGCGACGCCTTGACGCACGGCGATTCGAGCAGGTGACGCACGCCGTCCATGAACTCCAGGTGGAACTCGTCCAACGACAGGGTCAGCGGAGCAAAATAGGCTTCCGGGTCCAGCCGCTGGGCTCGGGCGTACCAGAATGCAGCTTCCGCATGGTCGCCCCGCGCGTCGCAGAACACGGCCCGAAGCCACGTGGTGAAGGGCAGGTCGCGGTCCGCCTCGTACGCGGCTTCCAGCAGGTTCTTCGCGCGCAGCATGCGCCCCATCCACAGGGACGTCTCGGCCCGCCGCGCCAGCGCCATGGCCCAGCCCGCACGGTGCTCCACGGCCCTGCGGAACGCCTTGTCCGCCTGCTCGATGCGACCCTCTTCGAACAACGAGTCGCCCAGCGAGAACCACAGGTCCGCGTCCCGCGGGAACCTGCGCAAACCTCTCCGGCACAGGGCCGAAGCCCTGTCCGGCTTTCCTTCATCGAGGAGGACGTGGACCTGGTCCAGCAAGTCGTCCCGTTCGTGAGCCATGGTTGCCACCACCGTCCAGCAAAAGCAGCCGTATTATAGGTAGAACCTATTAACTTGGCAATGACTTACGAGGCGGCGCTTCCTTCCTGGCTCATTCCAGCGCGCTCTGCTCCCTGCCGTGGGGGTGTGTCGCATAGCAGTACACGCAGCCGCCCCTGCAGGTGTTCGCTGTCCCGATGTCGTAGCTCGGCGCACACCGGCATCCCGGCCGCTGCCCGGGGTCGGTCCCCTCCACCCGCGGGATGCCGAACAGCCGGTGCACCGCGGCCGCGTCGATGCACGCGCCGGAAGCGACGCCAGCCGCGGCCAGCGCAGGCTCGCAGCACGACACCGCGTGCATCCCTGAGGCGGCCGCCTTCGCGGCCAGCGCAGACACCAGGCGCACCACCTCCGGCTCGGTCCCGTCCTGCCGGGCAAACGCGGACAGGTCCGCTACCCGTCGCAGCCCGCGCTCCGTCTTCCGGTACCAGTCCAGCAGCGACAGCGTCACCCGCGTCGTGCTGCCCGAAAGCGCTTCCGCAAGCTTCCCGAACGTGTCCTCGTGCCACGCAGGAGTGAGCACGTCGCCGGCCACGATGGGGTCGTACCGCCACCACACCCGGCCCGGTCCGATCCGCTCCGCAAGGGCCTGCACCGCGGCGATGCGCCGGTCCAGAGGGTGGGGGAACGGCTCCAGATCCGGGGGCAGCCCGGTCACGGTCACGTGGAACACGGTGCGGAAGCCGAGATCGTCAAGCTCCCGGAGGTGGACCAGCAGGGGCTCGGGAAAGCGGGTCCAGAAGAACAACGCCTGCACATCCTCCGGAGCCAGGCTCACCCGGCGCACCTGGGACGGACGGAAGGGGTTGGCCACGTCGACGTGGCCGCGGTGCACGCACTCCATGAACCACGCGGAGAAGAATGCGGGGATGTCTGTCCTTCGGCTCGCAGAGACGAACGGCCGCGCGGCCGCGGGCACCATCAGTACTTGCCGGCAGCGGCCGGCTTCTGGCCCGTGACGATGGCAATGGACGCACTGGCGCCAACCCGGGTGGCCCCGGCCGCAATCATGGTGAGCGCATCCTGCTGAGTGCGGATGCCGCCCGACGCCTTCACCTCCATGTCCGAGCCCACGATCTCCTTCATCAGCCGAATGTCCTCGGCCGTCGCTCCGCCCGGCCCGAAACCGGTTGACGTCTTCACGAAGTGCGCACCGCCCGCCTTGGACAACGCACACGCGATGATCTTCTCATTCTGCGTCAGCCCGCCCGACTCGATGATGACCTTGACCACCTTGGGCCGGCTGGCCTCCACCACGGCCCGGATGTCGTCCAGCACGGGCGCGTAGTTCTTGGACTTCAGCTCGCCGACGTTGATCACCATGTCGATCTCGTCAGCCCCGTCCCGCACCGCCTGCCGCGCCTCGGTCGCCTTGGCCGATGCGGACATGGCTCCCAGCGGGAATCCGACCACCGCGATGGGCACCGTGCTGCACCCGGACAGCAGGGTCTTGCAGTAGCGCACGTTGGACGAGTTGACGCACACCGTACGAAACCCCCACTTGCGCGCCTCGTCGCACAACACCCGCAGCTGCTCACGGGTCGCATCCTGCTTGAGCAGCGTGTGGTCGATGTAGCGCGCAAGGTCGGTCGGAACCCCGGAGATGCCCGACTGCGTGGACACCCGGACAGCGCCCAGGCTGATGATGTTGCGCGTGTCGGCTTCCCGCTGCACCACGCAGTGACCGCACTGGGTGCAGTCCTCCTTCCTGCTCGACCCGCACCCGCCCCCGCGGGGACCCCGCGTTGCGCTGGCCAGACGCTCACGCACCTTCGCGGTGATGGCCTCGACTACCTTGTCCAGTTCCTTCTGTTCCATGTGCGTCCCGTCCGTTTCCCGCTCCGGCAAGTGCCCGTGCGCTTTCCCTGGCCGCGGCCGTCCGATCCCCCTGCTACTTCTTCAGGTACTGGGTGAATGTGTTCTCCACGCCCTTCGCGTCGAAGCCCGTCTGCATGTACACGATCTTCATCGTCTTCAGGTCGATGACCATGTTGAGCGGCGTGGCTTCCACGCTGAAGTACTCGCCCAGCTCGAACGCGGTGTCCAGCAGGTTGGGGAAGTTCGGCTTCATCTGGTTCATCCACTCCTGCCAGAAGTCCACCGTCGCGTCCTTGCCCTCGTAGTCCTGGAACAGCGTGTACCAGATCTCGAGGCCCTGATCCCCATAGGTCTCGTACGTCTTCTTCAGCTCCACCAGCTCCGCCTTGCACGCGGAGCACCAGCCCGCGGAAGCGTTCAGGATGAGCACGGTCTTCTCGCCGGTTCCATCCGGGTTCCAGAGCGACGAGAGGCTGCGCGACTTGCTGTGCTGCGGGTCGAGGAACTTGTGGTTCTTGATGATCGCTCCCACCACCTTGCCGTACGGCCCTTCCGGGTACTCTTCCACCGGCGGCACGTAGGCTTCCTCGACCGGCACGTCATCGTCATCCACTTCCGGGGCCACTTCGCCCGCCAGGTCCAGGACCGCGATGTCCGGAGCGGCCACGTCCGCCTCTCCGCCCGTATCCCCGCTGCCGACATCCTCCACCGTCGTCTCCGGCTTGTCCTCCACGCTGCTGGAGCACGCGAAACCGCCCAGCACGAGCACGACCACCATCGCAACACGGGCAACGAGCTTCACGAGGACCTCCTTCCGGCGCCACCCGCCGGCACACGTGCGGAGAGCATACATTACACGGCCGTGCCGAGTCAAAAGAGATTTGGGTAGCGGCGGGCATCCCGCCGACCCGCAAGGCCTATCCCCGGCCGCAGCCTCCCGATCATCTCTTCCGCTTCCGGTGGTAGCGGCGGGCATCGCCCGCCGACCCGCTCAGGCGCCGACGTACCGGGCAACGAGGGACCGGGCCAGCGCCTCGTCCGTGGTGCCGCGGACCATGACGCGGCCGTCCGGGAACACCACCAGCGTGTGCGGTCCCGCCACGAGCTTCAGGAAGTGCCCCGTGTTCTCCACCGTGCCGTGCGGCGAAAGCCTCGCGGCAAGCGCGGGCAGGTCCACCTGCCCCGCGGCCGACGGCATGACCTGCACCGCGTCCCGCCCGCACATCCGCACCGTGTCGCTTCCGAGCGCGCCGGTCAGGAACGCATATGTCCCCTTGCCACAACAGGGGCAGGACGGGTCACGCTTCAACCCCATCCGGTGGAATTCGGACTTCCACAGATCCACCGAGAGCACTCCCTCGAGGGCAGGGGAGCCGGCCAGCAGCTTGACGGCCTCGGTCACCTGCAGCGCGGCGACCAGCGCGGGCGCGGTGTTGAGCACGCCGAGCTGGTCGCACGTGGGCAGCATCCCCGGCCCGGGCGGCGTGGGCAGGAGGCAGCGCAGGCACGGGCCTTCGCCCGGCCTCACCACCATCACCGTGCCCTGCACGCCGATGGCCCCGCCGTAGACCCACGGCACGCGGTGCTTCACGCACGCATCGTTGATGAGATAGCGAGTCTCGAGGTTGTCCGTCGCATCCAGCACGAGGTCGCACCCCGACAGCAGCGACTCCACGGTGTGCTGCCCGATGTCCGCGACCACCGGCTCCACCCGTACCTCCGAGTTGGCCGCGGCCAGCCTGCGGGCCGCGGCGACGGCCTTGGGCAGCTGGCCGGCCACGTCCTCCTCGAGAAACAGCACCTGGCGGTGCAGGTTCGACAGCTCCACGACGTCCCGGTCTACGATGCGCAGGTAGCCGACCCCGGCCCGCGCCAGCAGCTGCGCCTGGTTCGTGCCCAGCGCACCGCATCCCGCCACCAGCACGCGTGCGGCCGCCAGCCGCTCCTGGCCGGCAGATCCCAGCTCCGCGAGCAACTCCTGCCTCAGGTAGCGGTCCGAGCCCCGAGCCACGTGGCACCTCCCCCCTATCCGTATAGGCGATCCGCCGATACTCTGCAAGACCCGAGGCCCGGCCGGGCGCGATCGCCGCGGTGGCAGAATGGCAGGAGCCCGCGTGGAGGGGAGCGGGGGAGACCGGCGTTCAGCCGCAGCTCCCCCGGCTGCCCCGGAAGCAGAGCGGCTCCTGCCAATCTGCAACGCAGCCGGACAAGCTACTGGTACAACCCCTTCTGCTGCGGGTCCGCAAGCCCGTAGGAGTCCAGCGCCTGCCTCAGGAAGAACGGCACCTCGGAGTACTTCTCCAGCTCCATGCACGCCCGGTTGTCCGTGCACGTGCACTGGCTGTTGTCGGTCTTGTTGCACCCCGTGGTTCCCGTGGGCTTGATCAGCCCGTCCTCGACTCCCGCGATCGTCGAGTCGTACTTGACCAGCGGCTCGCCGGTGTCCGCGTTCAGCACCGGGATGAACCAGTCCGGAGCCCCGTCGCCGTTGATGTCCGGCCCCGCCTCGGTCACGAATCCCTTGTTCACCAGGTCGTTGGCGTACTGGAGCACGCGGGCAGCAATCCCCTTCTCCACCGAGCGGCCGAAAATGGTCTCCCTGCCGAAGGTCTTGGCCACGTACGTCTTGCCGAACGGGTTGTGGAACTCGATGCGGTTCTCGAAGCCCGGGTCCGCATCCTTGCCCAGCTCCCACACGCGCATCATGTCCAGCCACGTCTGCTGCGCGTTCTCCGGCAGGTAGAGCAGCGTCCACGCGATGAAGAACTTCTGCACCTCCCACCCCAGCTGCGGGTCCAGCACCGTGACGGCCGCGGGCGCCTTGGGCTTGAACGGGCCCTTGGGGCTGCCGTAACTCGCGCACACCGTGGTCCCGCCCGCGGGGAAGCACGACTCCGGCGTCTCGGTCCACCAGGAGGTCCACCCGATGCCTGCCTGAGGGAGGCTCTCCGAATCCACCATGGGCGTGCCGTTCGCCTTGCTCGCGATGCGCGGCCCCTTCACGAAGTCGTCCCCCGTCAGCACGTTGCCGAGGAACCTCCGGTAGCCGTCCGGGAACAGGTCCGCCAGCGACACGGCACGGTAGCGCGCATCCACGAAGTCCTCGCGGGAGTCGCTGATGAAGTTGTCCACCGACTCGGTCATCAGCATGGCTACCGAGATCTTGTCGTAGTAGGACCCCGCGTTCACCGTGAACTCGCTGCCGTACTCCCCCATGTTCCCGGCCAGCCGGTTCTCCACCGGCCTGCCGCCTGGCGCCACGTTGCCGAAGAGGCCGGTCGCGCCGTTGGGCACCACCACCTGCGAGTCCCCCACCTCCCCCGGAGCGTCCTCGGTGGAGCGCAGCACCTGGTCGTACTGGGGCCGGTAGTGCTCGCCGGCCTGCGGCCGCGACGCCATGCGCGTGAAGTGGTCGAACACCAGGCCCGACGCCAGGATGTTCTCGCTGAAGAACATCGGAGCGATGGCAGGCCAGAACCCGTTGAAGTCGTAGCCCATCGCGGTGGAGAAGTCCTCGTACACGTTGCGCAGCAGCCCCAGCCCCTTGGCCCCGTCCCGGAGCTTGGTGTTGTACCGGGTCAGCGACCGGTCCGCGGCCGACCGGACCGAGAACTCCTGCCGCCCGCGGCGGTAGTTGTCGAACACGTGGCTGACTTCCTGCTGCGTGATGAGGAAGTTGAAGATCTCGTAGGCGTCCGCTCCGTTGTCGTGGCGGTACACGGAGAGGTTGCCGAGGTCGGCCCAGCGGTCCGTGGCGAAACCGTAGGGCACCCGGATGCGGCCATCCTTGTCCACCGACCCGCCCCCGCGGTAGTACCCCGAGAACTCCTGGCCGTCGGGCGAGCGCAGGTCGTCCCAGTCCACGTAGTCCACCTCCTGCTGGCGGCAGCGGCTGTACTCGCCGCCCACGTTCACGATGAGCGCGTCCACCAGCGGGCTGAACTTGCCCAGCAGCGTCTCGTCCCAGCGCGCAGGCTTGAACGAGCTGGGGTTCACCGCCGCGCACCCCTTGATGAGCTCGAACAGCTCCTGCAGGCGGCTGTAGTGGACGGACTCGTTCTTGAAGCGGTGGGAGATGCCCATGATGCCGCCGAAGTTGTCCATCTTGGCCAGCGCGGTGTTGCCGCGGTCGCTCCCCAGCTTGTACGAGTCGTCCTTGTACACCGCGACCGCGTCCCCGTACACCATGCGGATCGCCGCGAAGTCGTGCGCGCCCAGCCCCAGGAAGTCCTGCGTCGTCTCCCCGGGATACTCCATGATGGATGAGTGCATGAACATCCAGATCAGGTTCGACTTCTCTTCGCTCGTCACAGGGTCGAAGTAGCGCGGGCCCACGCAGTTGACGCCGTCCGGAGACAGCTCCTTGCAAGGGGTCTTGACCTGCCCGTCGCTGGTCCGAAGCTGCCAGTACTGGGGCCGGAAGTTCCACGCGTCCGACGAGCTGACGAAGTTGTGCCTCAGCCCCATCGAGTGCCCCATCTCGTGCGCGATGACCGAGTAGTGGGCACGGTGCGCAATCCACTTCCGCATCCGCTCCGCACGCTGCTGCTGGACCTCGGGAGCGTCCTTGGCATTGAACACGCCGAACTTCTGCTCCAGCACGTCCGCAAGCGCCGCGATGCCCAGCGGCGCCTCGGCCTCGTGCAATACGCACGCGCCGCGCTCCGCCAGCGCATTCTCCTTCATGTGCCGCAAATCCCTCAGCATGGCCGGGTTCCCGCCCCTCAGCGGCGACACCAGGTCCATCAGCCCCTCGGACAGCGGGATGCCCTCCACGCCGTTGAGCTGCTGGATCATCTTGTTCATGAGCGACGCCTCGGTCTGGCTCCCCAGCGCGGCGTGGGCGCGGGCCATGTACGTCGCACCCGTGGTCGACGCCGCATCGTACGCGGCCATCACCCCGGTCAGCTCCTGGTTGAGGTTCGCTGCCGCGGCCACCGCTTCCGGATTGGCCTTGGCAAACGTTTCGACGTTCACCGGCACGGCAGGGCCGTCGCCCCGCGTGAACTCCCGGATCCGCTCGTCCACCTGCTCACGCGTCAGCCGGGGCAGCGCTCCGCCGCCGGCCGCGGCTTCCGCTGCCTGGGACCAGTCGTACACGTACTCCCCCTCGGTCACGTCCGCAGGCGAAAGCTCCCCCTTCTGGAGCCGCGCCATGTCCACCACCTTCTGGCTCCACATGTCCGTGATGTGCGACCAGACGTTGATGCTGGCGCTCACCGTCATGCCGGTCAGCGGGTCGTGCGCGTCGGTGTAGATGCCCCACGGCGACGGCACCTGCGGCTCGGTGATCACGTTGACCTGGTGGTACCGCAGGTCCCCGCGGCGCACCCGCAGCGCGGTGTTGCACGCGGCCATGAGATCCGCCCGGGCCGTGGCGTCCTCCTCGCTCTCCTCGATGTCGCCCTCCGCGGCTTCCACCTCCTTCTGCCGCGCCGCGGCCGCGGCGCAGTCCTCCTCGGACTTCCCTTCCGGGAGACGGGCGTCCCCGCACGCAGGTGGGTCGCCGGCCAGCACCGGCGAGTGGCACAGCACCACCATCTCGTCCATCTTCGCGATGGAGATGACGCCCGGGCTGTACCCGCGCTGCTTGCCCACGGAGTCCGCCAGGGCCTCGCACTTCTTCTCGTCCTTCTTCAGATCCTTGTGCGCAAGCCCGTTGCGACAGTCGTCCACCTCCAGCGCCAGAGCAATGGCATCGCCGTTGTCGTCCTGCTGCCCGCTGTACACCGGGAACTCGGAAGCGCAGCTCTTGCCGGCCGTCCGCAGGCACTCGGTGTATCGAGCCGTGCGCACCGCGGTCCGCAGCGCCACGTCCCACTCGTGCGCGGCCATCGCACTCGCATCGAAGTACTGCAGGTTCCCCCCGTCCGAGTAGTACCACACCGTGGTCACCGGGGTGCGGTCCCGGTAGGGCAGGGTGCATCTCTGCGAGAACGTGTCGCACCGCGACCCGCGGCCCACCTTCTTGCACTCGTCCTCGGTCCCGTCGCTGTTGTCGTCACGGTGCGGGTCCGCTCCGTAGGGCGTGGTGTCGGGCGTGAAGCACGCGACCGCGCCTTCCTTCTTCTCCGGGTCCTCGTAGAAATGCGAGCGCTCCCAGATCGGATAGCGGTCCACGAGCCGGTGCCACATCGCGTCGCTCATCCCGTAGTTCCGGGCAAACCCGTAGCGGTCCGTGTAGAACGCGCCGAACGCCTGGAACCGGTAGCCGTCCCACTCCATGGGCTCGTAGTCCAGGTCCTCCACCTTGCGGAACGAGTGCCGCAGCGTCAGCTCCACCGGGCTGCAGCTCCCCACCGGTGCAGTGCCGCCCAGGAAGTCCGGGTCCAGGAAGCACGCGGGGAACGCGTCGATGCCCCAGCCGTAGCTCGACAGGTCGATGACGCCGGGCTTGGCAAACGCCTTGGTCGTGATGTCGAAGTAGCCGCTGTCGTAGTCGAAGTACGGCGCGTCCGGATGCTTCGGGTCGTCCACGTAGTACGAGAGCGGCTCGTACTCGATGCCTCCGTAGATCCCCATGAGCGACAGGGTGTCGAAGTCATACCCGTCGGTGTTCAGGTTCCTGGAGAAGTCCACGCGTAGATACTCCCGCTCGTACCAGGGGCGGTCCGTGGTGTTCTCCTCCAGGACGTTGAGCTTCTCCCCGGTCGTGGCGTTGTACGCGTTCACGATGTCGAAGTGGCTCTCGACCTGGAACGCGGCCACGATGACCCCGTCCGGCGTCTGGGCGCCCGCACCCTTGCCGTCCGATCCCTCCACCCGCTCGTATGCCAGCCGGGCGATGAGCAGATCCTCGGTGATCTCGAACTTCACCCGCGACATGGGCTGCGCATACGTGGAGGTGAACAGGCCGTCCTGCGACGCGCCGTACCCCACGTCCACCAGCGTGGCCCGGGCCCAGAACTCCGGGTTGTCCGCAGGGTCCGCAAGGTCCTGGCCCACGAAGAACGACTTGGGCAGGGCATAGGCCTGGACCCGGTCGATGGAGGGCCTCTCCTCCGCACACCCCCACGCGATGGAAACCACAACGGCAGCAGCCAGCCCCAGCAGCAGTGTGACAGGATTCTGCTTCATGGCGTCTCCCCCCCGGATGTGATTTGATCTATCAGTCCGTCGATCTTGATCCGAATGTCCCCGTAAAGCACGCTGTAGCGGTTGAAGAACGGGCGCTCGTACTCGGAGTTGAGCTTCTGCTGCGGGCTCTCCGTGGCCGCGCCCACAGCCAGCGCCAGCGACGGCATCAGCGTCGCAACCACCTCGGCGCCGAACACCATGTAGTACCGCTGGTCCGTCCCCTCCTGGGGCTCCAACGACACGCGCAGGTCGTCCGATTCCTGCTCGTACAGGTAGTCGGTCACGAGCGCCGCGGACGCGGAAACCCCGAGGAAGTCCGTGAAGTCCTGCGACAGCGCCAGCTGCCCGCCGACGCGCCATGCGGGGTTGCGAAGCCCCGAGTTCAGGAACGCGTCGCACGGCCCCTGCGACGGGATGCAGCCCGGGATGAGAGGCGTCTCGTACTCGCTGGTCGTGTACTCGTTGTAGTAGCGCACGCCAAGCCCCGTGAGCGACACGCTGAAACCCGACAGCAGGTCGAAGCTGCGCGACAGCGTGAGCTGCAGCATGGTCGAAAGGTATTGCGTGCGCGCCCGGGACAGCTTGCTGGTCGGAAACCCGGTCACGAGCGCGGCCGACACGTCGATGCCGACCCACGGGATGGTCACGATCCCCTGTCCGCCCACGGTCAGCGTCGTGTCCGCCAGCTCCCACTCCCCGCGCTCGGTGGTGATGTCCGAGTTCGTGAACTCGCGCATCGCGTTGAACATCGCGGTCACGTAGAGCACGTCGCCGAACCACCAGTACGGCGTCACTTCGAACATCATCGCATACGTCGGGTTGTAGGTGAGGTCCGCGGACCTGTCGAGGGTGAACGCGGTGGCCATGTTCCGGTACGTCACCGCCGAGCTGCGCCACGGCGCCTTGTCCGTTTCCGCAGCAGCCCCCCTCGAATGCCACGGGTCGTTCTCGGCTTCCTGTCCCCGGACCACCGCTGCCCCGGCAACCACTACGGATACTGCCAAGAGCCCGGCTGCGACGCGTCGTGGAACGTCCTTCCATTCGCCCGCCATGGAAGCCCCCTTTTCAAACTTGAATGCATAATAATGAACTCGACACACCGAGTCAAATGCCCCGGCCCGAAAGCGCAAGAGCCCAGCAAACAAGCGGTCCTCGTGCGTTTCGCTGCGCGGTATGCCGCCGCGGATCTGCTGCACGATTATGCAGTGCGGTCCCGCACCGCGTCGGCTTGACGCAACATACACGGGATGCTACCTTCCCCGCAAGTCGTTCGATGGGGGGTACCAATGCAGTTCCAGGACGTCATCATGAAGCTCCAGTCGTACTGGGCCCGGCAGGGCTGCCTCGTATGGCAACCGTACGACCTCGAGAAGGGCGCGGGCACCTTCAATCCCGCAACGTTCCTCCGCTGTCTCGGCCCGGAGCCGTGGAACGCCGCGTACGTCGAGCCGTCGCGGCGCCCCACCGACGGCCGGTACGGCGAGAACCCCAACCGCTTGCAGCACTACTACCAGTTCCAGGTCATCATGAAGCCGAGCCCCAAGAACATCCAGGAGCTCTACCTCGGCAGCCTCAGGGAGCTGGGCATCGACCCCCTGGAGCACGACATCCGCTTCGTGGAGGACGACTGGGAGTCCCCCACCCTGGGCGCTTCCGGCCTCGGCTGGGAGGTCTGGCTGGACGGCATGGAGATCACCCAGTTCACCTACTTCCAGCTCGCGGGCGGGTTCGCGCTCGACCCCGTGTCCGTGGAGATCACCTACGGCCTCGAGCGCATCACCATGTACCTCCAGAACGTCGACAACGTGTACGACCTGCGCTGGGTCAACGACGTCCGGTACGGAGACGTGTACAAGGACAACGAGATCCAGTTCTCGACCCACAACTTCGAAAAGGCCGACACCGAGCTGCACTTCCTCCTGTTCGACCGTTTCGAGAAGGAGTGCCTGCGACTGGCCTCCGACAAGCTCCCGCAGCCCGCGTACGACTACTGCCTCAAGTGCTCCCACGTGTTCAACGTGCTGGATGCCCGGGGTGCGATCAGCGTGGCCGAAAGGCAGAAGTACATCGGCCGCGTCCGCAACCTCGCCAAGACCTGTGCCGAAGCGTTCCTCGCTCGCCGCGAGGAGCTCGGCTTCCCGCTCCTCGAGCGCTCGTGGGGGAAAGCATGACCACCATCCCGACCAGAGACCTCCTGTTCGAAGTCGGCACCGAGGAGATCCCGGCCCGCATGACCGGCAAGGCGCTGGCAGACCTCGTCGACCTCGTGGCAAAGGGCCTTGCCGCACAGCGCATCCCGGCCGCATCCACCCGGGGCTTCGTGACCCCGAGGCGGCTTGCGGTCATCGCACGCGGCGTGCCCGAGCGCCAGGAAGACCGCCTGCTGGAAAAGCGCGGTCCCGCGGTCAAGCTCGCCCGCGACGCGGACGGCAACCCCACCAAGGCGGGACTGGGCTTCGCCCGCAGCCAGGGCCTGGAGTTCGCGGACCTCGCCACCGTGTCCGCGGACGGCGTGGACTACGTGTTCGCGCGCAAGCAGCAGCCGGGGCAGCCCTCCATGGCGCTCCTGCCCGGGATCCTGGTGGAGGCGCTGGGCCAGATGAAGTTCCCCAAGGTCATGCGCTGGGCCAGCCAGCCCCAGGCCTTCGTGCGTCCCATCCACTGGCTGCTCGCGCTGTTCGGCGCGGACGGGGTCCCCTTCGAGTTCGCGGGGGTGACCTCGTCCAACCACACCACGGGCCACCGCTTCATGGGCAGCGGCAAACCCGTCACCGTCGCGGCCGCGGACGCATACGTGGACGCGCTGGAGAAGGAATCCGTCATCCCGGACACCGAGGAGCGCCGGCGCCGCATCGAGCACGAAGCTGCCCGCATCGAGGCCGACCTCGGTCTCCAGCTCGTCCGGGACCCGGAGCTCACCGACCACGTCGTCCACCTCACCGAGTTCCCGGTTGCGGCGTCCGGCAGCTTCGACGAGAAGTTCCTGGAGATGCCCGCGGAGGTGCTCGTCACCTCCATGAAGAACCACCAGAAGTTCTTCGCGTTCAACAAGGACGGCAAGCTCGCCAACCGCTTCCTCGTCATCAACAACACCCGGGCCCGGGACATGGCGCTGGTGGTGCGCGGCAACCAGCGCGTGCTGGCCGCTCGGCTCGAGGACGCGCTCTTCTTCTACACCGAGGACCGGGAGCAGCCCCTGGCCGCGTACACCGCGAAGCTGGCCGACCAGAAGTTCCTCGCAGGCCTCGGCACCATGAAGGACAAGGCCGACCGCGTGGAGCGCCTCGCAGCACGCATCGCAGCCGAGATCGCACCGGCCGCGGCCCCCGCCGCAACCCGGGCGGCCGCGCTCTGCAAGGCCGACCTCACCACCCGCATGGTCGGAGAGTTCCCCGAGCTCCAGGGCGTCATGGGCCGCGAGTACGCCCGATCGTCGGGGGAGCCCGACGACGTCGCGGTCGCGATCTTCGAGCACTACCTGCCCCGCTTCTCGGGCGACGCGGTCCCGGCTACCGACGCGGGCACCGTGCTGGCGCTGGCCGACCGCCTGGACACAATCGTCGGCTGCTTCCACCTCGGGCTGGCCCCCACTCCCACCAAGGACCCGTACGCGCTGCGCCGCGCGGCGCTGGCATGTGTCCGCATCCTCGTGGAACGCACGCTGTCCGTGCCCCTCTCCAGGCTCGTGGCCCTGGCCGCAGACACCTTCGGAGCGCTGCTTTCCGCCACCCGCGACAAGGTCGTCGCGGACGTGCTCGAGTTCGTCACGGGCCGCCTGCGGCACTGGCTCGTGTCCGACCACGCCACCGAGGTCGTGGACGCGGTCCTCGCCTGCGGCGCGGACGTGCTTCCGGACGTCTGCGAGAAGGTCCGGGCCATCGAGCCGCTGCGGGCCCGAAAAGACTACGAGGACCTCATCCTCCCCTTCAAGCGGGTCATCAACATCACCCGCTCCCAAGCCGCGGGCGCCTTCCTGCTGGAGCTGACCCAGATCGAAGCGGAGAAGACCCTCTACCACGCGTTCCTCTCGGTCCGCGAGAAGGTCGCATTCCTGCTGTCGCAGCGCCGGTATCCCGAGGCCCTCGCCCTGCTGCTCGACTTGAAGCCGCCCGTGGACCGCTACTTCGACGATGTGCTCGTCAACTGCGAGGACAAGGCCCAGCGCGACAACCACATCGCCATGCTCTCCGAGATCGGACGCCTCTTCCTCCAGTTCGCAGATTTCTCCCGCATCCTGGTCTGACCATGAACGGGGCCGAGCGGGGCGTGTCCGCCATGTTCTTCATCGCCGCGGGCGGCCTTGCCGTCGCCCTGGCCCTGCTGGCATTCCTGCTGTTTGCCACCGCACGCTCCGCTGCCCGCTTCCGGCGCACCCTGGAATCCGCAAGCCTTGCCCTGCTCTCGCTGGCAGGCCTGTGCGCCGCACTGGCCCTCGCCGAGGGCCTCATGCGGATCCTGGTTCCGGGCGGCTATTTCAAGGCCGCGCCCCGGGAAGCATCCACCCCGGAAGCGCTGGTCGAGCAGCTCCCGGACGGACAGGCGTACTGGGAGTACCGCAACGCCCGGGACTTCGACGCCAACGGGTTTCGCGGGGGCGCACCGCTTCCGCCCGACCCCGGGAAGCTCCGCATCGCGCTGCTGGGAGACTCGGTCTCGTACGGCGTCTACGTGCCCCTCGAGGACACCTTCGCCACCCTGCTGGAACGCCGCCTCGACGCACAGTGCGACGGCGTCTCCCTCTACAACGTGGCGGTCCCGGCCTACTCCACCATCCAGGAGCGCATCTCGCTGGAGCGCAAGGTCCTTGCGGCCAGGCCCGACATCGTGCTCGTGGGTGCGCTTCCCAACGACATCGAGGCATACACGTTCGTCGGCAACGCCGCGTTCGACGTGCGCGTCGAGCAGCAGGAAGGCGTGCCCGTGTTCCGCCACTTCCCGCTGCCCGACTCGGTGAACCGGTTCCTGCTGGTGCACTCCGTGCTCTACCAGTTCCTGACGTTCAGGGGCCTGTCCGCGTCGGACGACGCTTCCGGAAGGCGGCGGGGGCAGCTCGATGCGTCCCTCGGCGAGCTGGAGAAGATCCGCTCCCTGTGCGCCGAGGCCGGTGCACGCGTCGCGGTGATCCTGTTCCCCATGCTCGACACGGAGCTGTCCCGGCCCGAGGAGGAGGGCTCGGTCAACAACTACGAGCTGTTCCGCCGCATCCGGTCCTGGGCGGCCGCGCACGAGGTCGACACCATCGACGTGCGCACGCTGCTTGCGTCCCACCCCCTTGCTTCCCTCGCATACGATACCTGCTGCCACTACTCCGTGGACGGTCACAAGCTCGTGGCGGAAGCCCTCGAGAACGCGCTCTACGACCAGCACATCCTGCCTGCGCGGTGCAGTCGATGATCCGCATCGCGGCCGCGCTCCTGCTGCTCCTGTGCACCGTGCCCGCGGCCGCGGACGACTGGACCGGCGCGGACAAGTTCTACCACTTCTCCGCGTCCCTGGCGGTGGGCACCGCAGCCTTCACTACCGCAGCCTTCACCTGGCCCGAGGGGGAGGAGCCGGGCTTCAGCGCGGTCAGCCTCGGCACCGTGGCGGGCGTCGGGCTCTCCAAGGAGCTGTTCGACGCGGCATTCGGAGGCGACCCCAGCGCGAAGGACTTCGCATGGGACATGGCCGGCGGAGTCGTCGCGCTGGGCATCAACCTTCTCGTCTGGATGGCCGTGGGAAGCTAGCAGGAGGAGGCACATCCGCGTCGGCGGGCCCGGCCCGCCGACGCGTCATCCCTTGTCCGCGATCCGATAGCGGTGGCCGCTCTTGCGCCAGGTCCTGGTGGCCGTGATCTTCTCCGACGTGAGCGTGCGCGTCATGTCGTCCGCGACCGCGTAGGTCCTCAGCCCTTCCTCCACGACGATCTCCTGCTCCCCGTCCCGGTCCACGTCCCGCACCGAGACGTTGCGGAACGACGCGGACTCGGTGGGCACCCCGGGCCCGTCGTCCAGCGTCCGGGTCTCGAACAGCACCCGCGCGGTGCGGCCCGAGAAGGAGTGGATGCCGAGGTCCCTGAACAGGTAGCCGCCAGGGCCCTCGCTCTCCACCTCCAGCAACACCTCCAGCAAGCCGTCCGAATCCAGGTCCACGGCTTCGCATCGGGTGGCGCGGCCTCCCGGCGCCTGCATGGCCGTTGCACCCAGCACCTTGCCCGGCTTCTCCGGGGTCCCCGCAAGGTGCAGCGCACCGACGTACGTGTTGGTCCACTCCGGGGAGGAGGGGTCGTGCACCTTGAGCGCGACCACGAACCCGTCCGCGCCAGCGGAGAACCGCCCCTGCAGCGCGGTCGTCGAAAGGGACACGCTGCCCGGCGCCACACCCAGCGGCTTGCGCACGCGAGACCCTTCCATGCTGAAGCTGTACCAGGAGCCGCCCGGCTGCGTCCGGGAATCCGCAACCCGGCCCCCGAACACGTGCCGCACCAGCCCCTGGGCTGCCTTCACGCCCATCGGGGACACCCGCGCGACGGCCGGCTTCCGCTCCTGGCGGGGAAGCTCCCCGCGAGCGCTCGGGGCTGCCCTGTCCCCCGCACCGGCTGCCCTGTCCCCCGCACCGCGGGCCGGGGGCACGACCGAGTCCCTTTGAGGCGCCTTCGGGCCGGCCGCGTGCCCACCCCGGTCCGGCGGAACGTCTGCCGGGGGTCTGTCCAGCGGCATGCCCGCTCCAGCGCTGCCTGCCGTGTCGGCTCGGTCCGAGGCCTTTTCGGCCGTCTCGTCCGCGCCGGACCAGAGGCCCTGGACCCCGGACCACCCGCGGTCTGCTGCGGTGCGGAACCCGGGGCTGGCATGGTACCCTACGTACGACGCAACCGCGGCCACCGGAAGCAGCGCTGCCAGCGCTACCAGCACCACACGGCGGGTGCTTCCGGTGCGTCCGCCGCCACTGACTGCGCTCCTGGGCTTGGCCCCTTTTGATCCGGCTTTCTGCCTGGCCATGGCACACCCCTTCTTGTCGCAACCAGTCTAAACCCGTCCGGCGGCCCGGACAAAAAAGCGGGCCCGAAATGTATTGCAAACAGAATCCCTACTCATATACTCACCCCAAGTGTGGAGACGGCATGGTCAAGCGATTGTCACCCCAGCTCCGCAAGGAGTTCTTCAGCATACCCAACATCCTGACGTATGTCCGTATCGGCTCGATCCCGATCATCCTGTTCTTCCTGTTCCTGTCCGAGAAGAAGGTGACCGGCAGCGTGCAAGCCAGCCAGTGGCTGTGCTTCGTCGCATTCCTGCTGTTCGTGGCGTCTGCCGTGACCGACTACCTCGACGGCTGGATCGCCCGGAACTACAACATGGGCACCCTGGTCGGCAAGTTCATCGACCCGGTAGCGGACAAGATGATCGTGCTTGCGACTCTCATCACGCTGGTGGAGCTGCGCCGCGTCGAGGCCTGGATAACGGTTCTCATACTGCTTCGCGAGATGTCCATCAGCGCGCTGCGGACCCTGGCACTTGCCGACGGCCTGCACATCGACGTGGTCAAGGCCGGCAAGTACAAGACCGCGTTCCAGCTCTTCGGCATCCTCGGGCTCATCCTTCACTACACCTACGAGTTGCCCCTGGTGCCGTGGTCCATCAACTTCCACCTCGTGGGGCGGACGCTCATCATCATCTCCCTGATCTTCTCGTTCCAGTCCGCATGGTCGTACTTCCGGAAGTTCGTGCGCTCCATCACCGAGAAGTACGAGGAGAGGGAGGGGGCCTGAGATGAGACGAACCGCGACCCTCCTGGCGCTGATCCTGGCTCAGTCCTGCACCGTCGAGGCCAACGACGTGCTGGACTGGATGAAGGCCGAGTGCATCCACTGCAAGACCGCGGACGAGAAGGCGCTGTGCGACGACGGCCTGGACAACGACGAGGACGGTCTGGCCGACTGCCTCGACCCGGACTGCAAGGGCATCGGCTGTTGCGGCAAGCTGGGCAACGAGGACACGGATGAAACCTGCGCGGACGGCTGCGACAACGACGGCGACAACTACACGGATTGCCTCGACTGGTCCTGCTCCAAGAGCGCTACGGTGAAGACCTGCAAGTCCCCCACGCAGGAGCCGGAGGACACCCCGGCCGCGTGCTCGGACGGGCTGGACAACGACTGGAACGGCTTCTTCGACTGCGCGGACTACAGCTGCTCCCAGTCCGACGCGGTCCTGTTCTGCGAGGGCAACGACGTCACCTGCTCCGACGGTGTCGACAACGATGCCAACGGCTACGTGGACTGCGGAGACTACAACTGTTCCAAGAACAAGAAAGTAACGGTCTGCAAGTGACGACCGACGCACCGGACCGGGGCCGGCTTGCCTTCATCCACGTGCTGGTGTTCTGCTGCGGGTTCGTCACGCTGGGTGCGGAGCTGGTGGCGTCCCGCCTCCTGGCGCCCTACTTCGGCACGTCGCTGGTGGTGTGGGCCAGTCTCATCGGGATCATCCTGATTGCTCTCTCGGCCGGGTACGTGCTGGGCGGCGCCCAGGCGGACCGGCACCCCCGCATCTCCCGCCTGCTGATCATCATTTCCGCGGGGGCATTCCTGCTCGGCCTGGTGCCGTTCCTGGCGCGGCCGGTACTGACCGTGGCGCTGGAAGGGGTCCGGCAGTTCTCCTTCGGCATCCTCATCGGCTCGTTTGCCGGCGTGCTGGTCCTCCTGGGTGTGCCCATGCTGCTGCTGGGAGCGTGCACGCCGTTTGCCGTGCGGCTGGCGACTCGCAACGTGGCCGAGTCGGGGCGCACCGCAGGACGGCTCTTTGCCCTGTCCACCGTCGGCAGCTTCCTGGGAGCATTCGTTCCGACCCTGCTGCTCCTGCCTCTGACCGGCACCCGGTGGACGTTTGCCACGTTCTCCCTCATCCTCCTGGCCGTCGCGGCCACGGGCTTCGTTCTCGAGCGGCGCCGCGGGCTTGCCGCCGCAGCTGTCGCCGCGGCCCTGGTCGTCGTCGGCCTGGCAGCGGCTACCGGCGCGGCGCCCATCAAGCCCGTGGCCGGTCTCGTGTTCGAGGCAGAGTCCCCCTACCAGTACGTCCAGGTCGTGGACCGCCCCTCGGGATGGCGCGTCCTGCACCTCAACGAGGGGGTCGTGGCCCACAGCAAGTACCATCCGGACCGCCCCCTGACCATGGGGGAATGGGACTTCGAGGCCATCGCTCCGTTCTTCAACCCCGCGCCCTACGACCCCGGGAAACAGGCCCGCAAGTGGCTCATCATCGGCGCGGGAGCGGGCACCACGGCTAAGCTTGCTCACACCCTGTTTGCGCCCGACTCCATCGTGGGAGTCGAGCTCGACCCCGTCGTGATCGAGACGGGGCGCAACTACTTCCATGCAGATATGCCCGGCTACACTCCGGTCGTCGCGGACGGAAGGGGCTGGCTCAAAGGGTCGCAGGAGCGGTTCGACGCGATCGCAGTGGACGCGTACCGCCAGCCGTATGTCCCCTTCGAGCTCACCACCGTGGAGTTCTTCACCGAGGTGCGCGAGCACCTGGCGGACACCGGTGTCGTCGCGGTCAACGCGTCGCGGCCCTCGGGAGACACGCGGCTGGTCAACGCGCTGGCCACCACCATGAGCCGGGTCTTCCCCTCCGTCTTCCTCATCAACCTGCCGGAGCGCAACATGACCACGGTCATCGTGGCCACCACGGCGAAGTCCAGCCTCCAGGACTTCCGCAGGAACGCACGCTTCGCGAACCCGCTCTCCCGCACCCTCATCTCGAGGGCGCTGGGCATGGTGACCACGCACTACGAGGAGTCCCTCACGCTCACCGACGACCACGCTCCGGTGGAGCGCCTCATGGACCTCATGCTGGTGGGCCAGGCCTCCAGATTCAAGCCGCCCAAGGGTTTCGGAGAGTACTGAGAGGAATCGAGTCGCTGCCCGTCTACTTGCTGTAGTCCGAGGAGAGAACGTCGAACGCCTTCTGCACATCCGAGACGCGAACGTACAGGATTCCGGCCTTGGCTTCCACGGCCAGTCCGCCGTAGGCGTACTCGATGTTGATCCCTGCATCGCCCAACCGGGTTCCGAGCTTCGCGAGCTGACCGGGCTCGTTGCGCAGGTTCAGCGCGATGATGTCGTTCTCCACCACCAGCACACCCGCGTTGCCCAGAAGGTGCACCGCCTTCATCGGCTCGTCCACCACGATGCGCACCACCGCGTGGTCCACCGTGTCCGACACCGAGAAGCCCACGATGTTGATCCCCTCCTCCCGGAGGTGGTCACACACGGCCGCAAGGGTCCCGGGACGGTTCTTCAGGAAAATCGACAGCTGCTTCATGATCTTCATCGCACTTCCTCCTGTTCCGGGTGTGCTCGCCACACCCGTCTTTTCGATTTCGTCGCCCTACTGGGCCCCATCCAGCGGGAGCGTGAGCCGGAAGCAGGCGCCCCCGAAACCCGCCACTCCCTCGCGCCGCAGCACCAGGTTGCCGCCCTGGCGCTTCAGCAACGTGCGTGCCACGGTAAGCCCCAGGCCGAGCCCTCCGGACCTGCGCGTGGTGAAGAACGGCTCGAACACCTGCTCGTCCATGCCGGCCGGTATCCCTCCGCCGCTGTCCGCAACGTCCACGAAGCCTTCCCCGTTGCCGGAGCCGCAGCACAGTATGGCTCGTCGGTCCTCCTGCGGGCTCTCCTTGAACGCCTGCTCCACGTTGTTCAGCAGCGCGTTGATCGCGCGGGCCAGGGCCGCCTTGTCCCCGGTCACCGTGACGGGCTTGCCGGGCAGCTCCCGCGCCAGAGCGATCCCCGCGGCGTGCATACCCCCCTCTCGCAGTGCGAACACGTCCTGCACCAGGCGTGCGAGGTCGAGCTTCTCCGCCTGTGCGGGTGGCATGGTGGCGAACCAGGCCATGGTCTCGACGAGCTGGGACAGCTTCTGCGCCTGCTCGTACACGCGGCCGACGTACCGTTCCCGTTTCTCCGGCGTCAGCCCCGGGTTTCTCAGCAGGTCGGCGAATCCAAGGATCGCAGCCAGCGGGTTGTTGAAATCATGGACGATTCGCCCGACGAGTTTCGCGATGAGTTCTCCGGTGGCGCTGTCCAATGGGATCCTGCCAGGCATCCGCCCTCCCTCTCTCGACCCTCGGCGTCGCTGCGTTTCCGAACCGCCGGCGCCCCCATTCTTGCTCGAAACCGGGTTCAAAGTCAATTCGGCGCAGCGCGGCAGCCGACTGCCGGGCCGGAGCGATCCGAGTCCATCATCAGCCGCGGCCTCTTCCGGGCCTGCGAAGTCGACTCAGGACCCGTGCCAGGAGCCCGGCCCCTGTCGTCTCCACCGCGGCGGCCAGCATCCGGGCAAGCTCCACCGGGTCCGCGGGCCGGTTCTCCGGCAGCACGTCGAGCCCGCGGCGCAGCACGTTCTCGACCGCGATGGCCGCTTCCGGGCCGAGCCCCTCCAGCGCTTCCAACCGTCCCGGGTGGCCCGCGAGCTGGAGCGCGTACGCTGCTTCTGCGCCGGCAGCGCCGAAGGGCGCCTTGCCCGAGAGCATCGTCCACGCCAGCGCTGCCAGCGAGTACACGTCCGCGCTCGGGCCGATCTCGCTGCCGGACGCCACTTCGGGGGCGGTGCTGCCGGGTGTGCCGGCGATCCGCCCGGGGTCGGTCAGGCGCGACTCGCTCTGGCTGCCGCGGGCAAGCCCGAGGTCCACGAGGGTCGCGTTCAGCCGCGCTCCGTCCCGCTGCACCAGGACCTGGCCGGCAGCGAGGTCCCGGACCACGTAGCCCGCGGCGTGGATCGCTCGCAGGCCGAGGGCCACCTGTTCCACCACGGCCAGCGCATCCCGAACGGGCAGCCCGCGGCCATCCCGCAACAGCCGCACGAGCGGCACGCCCGGGACGACCTGCAGCACGAGGCAGAACCCGAGCTCCGGATCCTCTCCGGCCTCGACCAGGGCCACCACGTGCGGCGACGACACCCGGGCAAGCACCGCGGCTTCCCGGCGCAGCCGTGCTCCGGGCGCTTCCAGGGAGAAGCCGGCGCCCGAAGCAGCCGGGCCCGCGGCCGCCTTCACTGCCACGGGCCGGCCGTCGCGGCGGTCCACCGCGGCCCAGACCACGGACTGGCCGCCGGTCCCGAGCACGCCGGTTACCCGATATCTGCCGAGTACGACCCTTCCCTCGCTAGTTGATGACACCTTCCAGAGTCCCTGCCTTGTCCGTGAGCCAGTGCTTCAGCGTGGCCACCACCATGGACACCGCAACCTGGTTCATGCCCCCCTCGGGGATGATGATGTCCGCGTACCGCTTGGTCGGCTCGACGAAGGTGAGGTGGCTGGGCCGCACGGTCTGCATGTACTGGTCCACCACGCGCTCCACGGTGCGGCTGCGTTCCCGGATGTCGCGAAGCAGCCGGCGGATCATACGGATGTCGTCGTCCGTGTCCACGAACACCTTGATGTCCATGCGGTCGCGCAGCTGCTCGTCCCAGAGGATGAGGATCCCCTCCACGATGATGACGTCCGAGGGCTTGATCTGCGTGTGCTCGCCGGTGCGGGTGGACGAGTGGAACGAGTAGACCGGCTTGAGCACCGGAACGCCTTGCCTCAGCTTGTCGAGGTGCTCCCGCATGAGGGCAAACTCGATCGCGTCCGGGTGGTCGAAGTTGTGCCTCCGCTTCTGCTCCAGGGTCCAGCCCGACAGGTCCTTGTAGTACGAGTCCTGGTCGAGCATGGAGACGTGCTCTTCGCCCACTGCGGCCATGATCTTCTCGGCCACGGTGCTCTTGCCCGAGCCGGTGCCGCCCGCGATGCCGACGACCAGCCGTCTTGGAAAGGTCCCGCTCATGCTCTCACCCTGCTGCCGCGACGCACGGTCCTACTCCGTCTCCAGCGGGGAGCACACGAGCTGCAGGTTGCCCAGCGTGTCTCCGGCCTTGCCCTTGAGTCCGGTCACGACGAACCCGGGCGGGCACGTGAGCCGAAACGGCGTCCCTTCGCCGCTTCCCACCGCGGACGTGAAGTGCGCGGTGGCCCCCACCTTGATGGACCGCTTCGCCGCGGTCTCGACCAGCTGCTGAAACGTCATGCCTTCGAGGCGGGACGCGTTGTCCGCGTTCGCGCACTGGCCGCAGGCTCCGGACGCGCCGGCGCCTGTTGCGGCCGCGGGCTCGGCCGATGCGGAGGAGATCATGCTGGCTTCCACCGGCACCCGCTGGACCTCGACCCCGTCGACCTGCACCGACAGGAACAGCGTGGTCAGGTCCACGGCCTGGGGAATGGGCCGCTGCTTGCCAAGCTCCACCTGGTAAGAGCCCTTCTCCACCGCGACGTAGATCTCCTCGAACCAGAGCTGCTTCTGGTCCACCTTGTCACGATGCAGCGCGAACCGCATCCACAGCACGCCCCCCATGGTCGCTCCCTTGGAGTCCGTCACCGTGCCGGTGTACACCAGGGTCTTTGGAGCAGCGGCCTGCGCACCGAGGCAGGCCAGCACGACGATGGCTCCAATCCATGCTGCGGTTACTTTCCTCAGCATCTTGCGCCCTCCCGTATTCACGGCAGACATAATGGCCAAGTCCATGTTCCAATTCAAGCATAAAGAAGATCCTGGTTTGCCCGTGCAATCCGCGGGGGCCCGCGGTATCATCGCGGCCGCACAGGAGGGACTGAAGTGAGCGACAACATGACCACGCGTGAGGTGGCGAAGTACCTTCGGCTCAACGAGAAGAAGGTCTACTCCCTGGTTGCAGAAGGCCAGCTTCCTGCCGCGCGCGTGTCCGGGAAGTGGCTGTTCCCACGGCACGTCATCGACCAGTGGGTGGAGACGCACACGGTGCACCCGCCCAGCGGCATCATGGGTGCGCTGCTCGACGGCCTCATCGTCATGCAGGGAAGCGACGACTGGCTGCTGGCCCGCACGACCCAGCAGTTCACCGCGGAGTGCTCGGTCCCCGTGGCCTCGTGCCTCGTGGGCAGCCTTGCAGGCATCGCGGCGGTGGCGGAGGGCAGGGCGCACGTGGCAGCGTGCCACGTGGACAATGTGCAGGTGCGGCGCCGCGCGCCCCGGGACAGGGACCTCTACCTGTTCAGCCTGTTCACCCGCACGCAGGGGTTGATGTTCAGCACGTCTCGCAAGCCTGCCATCAAGCGGCTGTCGGACCTGCTGAAGCCGTCGGTGCGTTTCGCTTCCCGGCAGGTCGAGTCCGGGACTTCCCGGCTCGTGCGGCGGCTCCTTCCCGATTCCGTGGCCGTGCCTGCCTGGAAGGAGGTGGGGCCGTTCTACTCGCACCTGGACGTGGCGCTGGCCATCCGCACCGGAGCGGCGGACGCGGGGGTGGGGGTGGAAGCCGCTGCCCGCCACGCGGGCCTGGGCTTCCTGCCCCTGGCTCCGGAGGTGTTCAAGCTCGCGGTGCCTGCCGCGTACACCAGCCACCCCACCATGACCCGGTTCCTCGACTACCTGTTCGGCAAGCTCAAGCGCACCCGCTCCGCGGACATCCCGGGCTACGACTTCTCGGTCGCGGGCCAGGCCGAGATCCTCTCGCCGACACCCCGCTAAGCGTCTTCCTCCCTGCCCCCAACTTCCATGGTCCGCAATGCCCACTGGCCCGGCAGCCCCGCTGCCGGGCCATCACGCCGTAGCCTCCCAATCGCGGGCACCACCCGCCGCCTTGAACGGCCGTTCCCCGTCGGATGTGCTTTCTCGCTGGGCAGGCGAAGGCGGACGACACTGCGTCCGCCGTTGACGCCAGGTGCCGTTGACTGCGTCCGCCGTTCCCCGTCGGATGTGCTTTCTCGCTGGGCAGGCGAAGGCGGACGACACTGCGTCCGCCGTGGGCGCCAGGTGCCTTTGCCAGCGTCCGCCGTGGACGCCAGGTGCCTTTGCCAGCGTCTGCCGTTGACGCCAGGTGCCTTTGCCAGCGTCCGCCGTTGACGCCAGGTTCCGTTGACTGCGTCCGCCGTTGACGCCAGGTGCCTTTGCCAGCGTCCGCCACGTCCGCCGGACTCCGCACTGCGCGCACGTTGCCACCTGCGCCGCCCGAGCCTCCGGGGCAGCTGCCCGCAGCGTAGGGGAGGGGGCTAGAAGAGGAGCATGGTGCGGAGGAAGAACTGCTGGACCCAGTCGCCTGCGGGGCCCGAACCCGGCGTCGAGACTTCCGGGTGGTCCGGGGCAAACGAGGCGTGGGAGAAGCGGATCCCCTGCCAGGCAGCGGTCACGCGGAGGTGGGGACCGAAGTAGCCGGTGAGCCCCACTGTCAGCGCCTCGCTCCAGCCGTCGGGCAGCGGGCCGCGGTTCTCGAACTCGGGTTTGTCGGAGGGCGAGCTTGCGGCCTTCACCTTGCGGCTTCCGTCCCCGAAGTCCAGGGACTCGAAGCGGGCAGCGACCTCGATGCCGTTGACCGGCGTCGTGCCGGACGACTCGCCCCAGAAGTGCCACGCGGCTTCCGCATACCAGCCCGACACCTCGTAGTCGGACAGCCCCTCCACCGTGGACAGCCCGGAGGTCAGCTTCTGGGACGCGGTGATCCCTTCCCGGGAAAGCGCCAGAGACTGGTACTCAGCGAGCAGTTGGAGCCGCGGCATGGTCCAGCAGACCTCCGCGCCCCACTTGAGCTGGTCGCCCCGGACCGTGGGCGGGTCCGCAAACGTGTAGCCTGCCAGGGTCCGGCCCCGGAACCCATGGGCGGTGGGGCTCCTGCCGAGCACTCCGGAGCCACCCAGGGAAAGCCCCGAAAGCCACGGCCCCAAAGGCGCCATGGGCCGCACCACGAGCCGTCCCGCGACGTCCGGCGTGTCGTTCACGTCCACCGCGATGTCGCGGCTTCCGGTCACTGTCGCCACCCCGTATTCCACCCAGTCCCCGGGCACGCGGCCGAAGAGCCCGAACCCGACGTCCTGGAAGTCCTTGGGGTTGCCCGCAAGCATGGGTGCGTCCATGAGCCTGCGCTCCGGCGTGTTGAGCTGTTGCGCGAGGCCGAACGGCACCTTGAACCGCCCGGCCCGAGCCCCCAGCCACGACACCGGTGCGTATTCCACCCACGCCTCCGCTGCCTCGGGGCTCTGGCCGGACAGCTCCGCGTCGAGCTTGCCCCGCAGGTGCTGACTCTGCTCGAACCGGGCGCTCACGCGCGCCGCGGCCAGCCGGAACGTGGTCTGCTGCGAAGGCCCGAAGCCCGCCTCGGTCTGAGGGAAGCTCAGGCCGTCTGCAGCCACCCACCCCGTGATGGTCAGCTCGCGGCCCCCATCGCCCTCCCAGTGCAACACGTCCTGGTTGCGACCCGCGGCGACGGACGCTCCGGGTTCCGGAGCTTCCTGCCCAACCACCGGAAGCGACACCAGCACCGCGGTAAAGGCAGCGGATACCGCCAGCAGCCTGCCATGCGAGCTGGCAGCGGGGACTGCCCTCCAAGGGTAGAGCCCACGCGCATCAGACATCTGTGCCTGCGTGCTGGCCACGGCTACTGCCCTCCGCCGGCAGGGCTCAGGACCATCAGGTACGCGTCCTTCACGCGCCAGCTGTCGGGCAGCTCCTGGCTCGGCTCCCATACAACCTTGCGGGTGCCCAGCTCGATGTAGCCGTTCTGGACGTTGACCCACGTGGCGAAGCCTCCGAAGGTGTAACCGTCGGTGCCGAAGACCTGGAAGCGCCATGCCGCGGGATCCTCCGCGACCTCCGAATCCACGAGATCCTGAAGCCGCACCACGACGCGGTCGTTCCCCTTGTCGTCGAACACCTGGGTCTCGTACGTGTCGAGCTTGCGGAAGTAGTGCGACTCCCCCCGCTGCAGCTCGAAGCAGTTCTTGTCCCCCATGGAGTCGCACGTGTACGGCGCGGTGTCCACCGCGGCCAGGTCCTCGACGGCCTCGGCCGCGTCCGTGCCTGCCGCGACGTCCGGGGCAGTTTCGCCCCCGCTCGTGTCCGCAGCCGCGGGCACGTCCGCACTGCCCGGGTCCGGGGCCACGTCATCGAGGCCGGCGTCTTCTGCGCGGACATCGCCTGCCAGCGCCGTGTCCTCTTCCCCCGCTGTGGTCGCGTGGCATCCTGCAGCAAGCAGGACGCACAGCCCCAACGCTGCAATCGCTCGGCTCATGGAACCCCTCCGTCGACTATAGGGTCAGGCCGTGAATGAGGACCGTGTCCTTCACGCGCCAGCAGCACACGTCCGTGTCCCACTCCTTCTCGATGATGATCCGCCGCCCGTCGGGCCGAATGTACGCGTGCTCGAGGTTGGCGAACGGCATCAGGTTGTCGAGGTTGTTCATGAACCCGTCCTTGCCCACGAACTGGTACACCAGCGCATCGGCCCCCGTGGCCCCGGCCGCTGTCAGCACGTCGGTGAGCGGCACCATGGGCTTGGCGCCATCCTCGGGCTTCTTGTAGTCCACCACGTCGACCGTGGGGAGCACGGTGACGTCCACCATCTTGCGGGCCTCGCCCACCTGCACGAGCACGCTGGTTTCCGCGATCTGGATGACCTCGATGGTGCCGTTGTCCATCCCCTTGACGCCCAGCGACTTGGGCAGGCCCAGCGTCGGGTCCCATGCGAGGGCCAGCGCGCCTTCGTCGTTGAAGAGCAGGTAGCCGTTCTCCAGCTCGCCGTAGTACGGGAGCGATCCCAGCTCGCCGCCCAGCTTCGCGTCCAGCGGCTTGAACCCGTCGTTCCCTACCGGGCTGTAGTGGTAGTTCCACGGCATCTCCAGGGCCAGCATCTCGATGACCCGCGTCAGCCGCACCGCGTCCTTGCCGTCGTAAGTGGTCTTCTCCAGGTCCTTCAGGTTCACCGGCGTGGTGGCCTCCGCAACCTTGAGGTTCACCACCACGTCCCACGGGTTGGCCGCGGTGTCCGGAGTCCCGGCATCCGCGGGGCCGATGTCCTCGGGCTCGGCCGTGTCGGGCGCGACTTCCGCGGGCGGCACGTCCGGAGCCGCGTTGTCCTGCTGCGCCACGTCCTGGCCCGCGGCTTCTCCGGCCACGTCCCCGGCAGGGGTCGTGTCCTTGTCCGACGAGCTCGACGACGAGCAACCGACCAGCACCAGCACTGCCACCATCGCTACCGACCTGACCAGCTTCAACATCCGCTCCTCCTTTGTGTCCTGTGCGGCGCACGGCCGCGCCAACGAAACTCCCTATTCGAGAACACGGCCGTCCATCAGCCGCAATTCACGCACTCTGTCCTGCCGGGCCGTATGTCCGGCCAGCAGGAGGGTCCGGCCTTCCGCACGCAGGCGCTCCACGAGGCCGCGCACCAGTCCGGCCTTCCGCTCGTCGAGGTTCGCGGTGTGCTCGTCCAGCAGCAGCATCTCTGCGCCTGTGACCACCGCGGCCGCAAGGGCCACGAGCTTCCGCTCTCCGCCCGACAGGGTCGTGGTCTTCCTGTGGGCCAGCGAAGCGATGTCCAGCTCCTCCAGCAGGGCAAGCGTCGCGGCCCTCCTGCCGCCTGCGCCGCTCGTGCCGGCACGGCAGCAAAGCCCGTAGCCGACAAAGCGCTCCACCGTGCCCCGGAACAGGTAGGGGTCCTGCCCCACCACCGCGATCCGGCGCCGAAGGTGCGCGCAGGCTGGCGCTTCCCCCTCGTGGAAGGACGCACCGAACAGCCGGATGCTTCCCGCGGCAAGCGGCAGCAGCCCTGCGGAGGCCAGCAGCAGCGTGCTCTTGCCCGAGCCGTTGGGGCCGGTGACGGCCAGCATCTCCCCGCGGGCCAGGACCAGCTCGGGCACGGAAAGCACGATGCGGCCCTTGCGGCGGACCTGCACTCCCGTCAGTCGCAGTGCCTCGCCCGTCACTGGGCCCTCCGCATGGTCAAGCTGGCCGCGAGGTTCAGCGCCAGCGCGACGCCCAGCAGCACGACGCCCAGTGCGATCCCGACCGCGAACTCACCTTTGCCCGTCTCGAACGCGATGCCCGTGGTGATGTTGCGCGTGTACCCCGCGATGTTGCCGCCCAGCATCATGGACACGCCCACCTCTGAGAAGACCCTGCCGAAGCCCGCGGCCAGAGCGGCGAACAGCGCGTTGCGGCACTCCGATGCGACGGTGAGCGAAGCCCTGGCCCTGCCCGCTCCGAGCCCCAGCGCGGTGAGCCGGATGCGGGGATCGGCCTTCTCCACCGCCGCGTTCACGAGCGCGGCAATGAGTGGTATCACCAGCACTGTCTGGCCGACCACCATGGCCGTCCGGGTGTACAGCAGATCCAGCCCGCCCAGCAGGCCGCTTCGCGACAGCAGCGCGTACACCACCAACCCCACCACCACGGTGGGCAGGGCCATGAGCGTGTTGAGCCCCGCGACCACCGCGCTCCTGCCGCGGAAGCGTACGGTCCCCAGCGCGATGCCCGCGGGCAGGCCGACCACCAGCGCCAGCAGTGTGGACGTCAGGGACACCAGCAGGGACACGCTGATGGGCCCCCATACCACGGGGTCCAGCCCCACCAGCATCTCCACGCCCCTCGTGATTCCCTCTACCAGCACCCGGACTGCTCCGAAGTCTTGGGGGGTCCGGGGGGCTTCTCCAGAACCCCCCCGGTCTGTCCTTCCCCGTCCGTTCCTTCCCTGCCTGCCCTGTTCCTCTTCCCCGTCCGTTCCTTCCCTACTTCCCCGCGCTCTTCCCCGTCCGTTCCTTCCCTGCCTGCCCTGTTCCTCTTCCCCGTCCGTTCCTTCCCTACTTCACCCCGCCAAGATAGGGGTTGAACAGGGTCTTCCCGTCCTTCTTGTACGCTCCGATGAGCATCTGCCCTGCCTGCGACACGAGCCAGGCAGCAAACGTCTCCGCATCCTTGGACTGCACGCTCGGGTGCTTTGCCGGGTTGACCGGGATGACCACGTACCGGTTGACCAGCGCCTCGTCTCCGGACAGGAGTGTGACCAGCGTCACCTTGTCCCCCGCGGCCAGGAACGTGGCCTCGTCCACGAGGCAGTAGGCCTGCTTCTGGTCTGCCATGTTGAGGGTGAGCATCATCCCCTGGCCGGCTTCCATGTATCCTTGCCAGCCCGGGGTTGTGCCCGCGGCCTTCCAGAACCTGAGCTCTGCCTTGTGGGTCCCGGACTCGTCGCCCCGGGACACGAACTGTGTCTTTGCGTCGGCCATGGCCTTGAACGCGGCGACCGCGGTGGCCGCTTTCCCGACGCCTGCCGGATCCCCCGCGGGCCCGACCAGCACGAAGCGGTTCCACATCACGGGGCGGGGGTTCACCCCGTCGCCGGCTTCCACGAACGCCTTCTCGGCCTCGGGGTCGTGCACCAGCACCACGTCCACGTCGCCGTTGACGGCCAGCTTGATGGCCTGCCCGGTGCCTACTGCCAGCACGTGGACTTCGATGCCGGTCATCTTCTTGAACTCCGGAAGCAGCGCTGCCAGCAGGCCCGTGTTGTCCACCGACGTGGTGGTGGCCAGCCGCAGCCGCCCCGACTCCCCGCCCGTGGCCTGGGCAGACTCATCCGGAGCCGGAGCGGTAGTGGGCGCACCCGCCGCAGTCTGCGATCCCGTCGCTGCCTCACCGGTCTTGCCCGCGGTCGCCTCACCGGTCTTACCCGCGGTCGCCTCACCGGCCTTTGCGGGCACCTGGGCCGGCTCCTGCCGGCTGCATCCCGGGCTCGCGGCAAGCAGCACGGCAGCGAGAATCACGGCTATCTGGCCAGCATGGAACACCCGATTCGGGCACATGTCTCCTCCTGTGTCGTCCGGCACTCACACGCCTGGGCACTATACGACGCGGGAGGATAAAAGCAACCGATTATCACGAGAAATGACAGGGCGGGTTACGGAAGGAGCGGGGCAAGCGGAGCGCCTCAGGCGCGAATCAGTTCCAGTGCACGAAGAAGCCGGCAGTGGCCTGCCAGTTGAACAGCACCGCGTCGGCCTCATTTTCGGCCGCGGAGTTGAAGCTGTTCCAATAGAACCCCGAGTCCGCGTAGAGGGAGATGACCTGTGACAGCAGGTGCTCGATGCCGACGCTGCCGCCGTAGTACATGCCGATGCGGTTGCCGTCGCCGGTGGTGGTGGCGTTGAGGTCGTCCGCGATGTAGTCGGTGAACCCGATGGTCCCGCGGATGTAGACGCGGTCCGTGGTCGTGTCGCCGCCGTATACGTTGATCTTGAGGCCCGCACCGAGGTTCAGCAGGCCGTCCGACGTCTTGGCGGAGTAGGAGTCTTTCTTGAAGGTCACGGAGTCGATCTCCGGGTACCAGTACATCATCTCGCCGGTCAGGTAGAAGCTCGGCATGATCCGGTACTCAGCGCCGATTCCCCAGCCGTAGGTCATCTTCATGTCGTACTCGATCTCGTTGGAGCCTTCCACCGGCCGGGCGGTCATGGAGTTGTACGGCATGACGCCGACCTTGAGGCCGAGCCCGTAGGTGAGCGACTCCTTGGGCTCCTTCTTCTTCTTTGCCTTCTTCTTGGCCGGGTCGGTCTTCTTCTTGGGGGCCTTGTTCTTCTTCTTGGGGGCCTTGTTCTTCTTCTTCTTCTTGTTTGCGTCCGTGCCTCTGTCGTCGGCCGAGACCTTTCCGCTCTTGAGCTTGTTGGCTCTGCTTTGCCCCCCGCGCGAGTCGCCCCGGCCGGCCGCGTCCTCGCGGGAATCGGGCTTGGTCTTGCGGCTTACGCCCGAGGAGTCGTCCCGCTCATCCGCGTCTTCGTCCGTACCGTCCGCGTTCCGGGTAGCCTTGGCCTTGGCCCTGGAGGTGTCGTCGTCGTCCGGCCGGGTCGTGTCGTCGCGCGTCTTCCTGCCGTCGTCCTGCGCCAGTGCGGGTGTGGCAGACCCGGCGGCCACGGCAAACGCCGCGACGGTTGCAAGCCAGTACCTCGTGCTCTTCATGGAAACCCTCCTGCAAAGCGCCGATACATTACCATAGCGCCCGTGGAGCGTCCACCGCGAGAAGTTCGGCTTCCCAACCCTGGCCCGCTGTGGTATTAGAGTCTGCCTTGTTCCGTAAGGAGTGAAGATGGACTCTACAAACGAACAGAAGGTCACGATCCGGTTCCCCGACGGCTCCAGCAGGGAGTTCGCTTCCGGGGTCACGGGCCTCGAGATCGCGCAGGGCATCTCGCAGGGTCTTGCGAGGGCCGCGGTGGCCGTGGGCCTCAACGGCCGCACCATGGACCTGACCCGGCCCATCACCGAGGGCGGCGAGTTCAAGATCTACACGTTCTCCGACAAGGAGGGCGTGGAGGTGTTCCACCACTCGGGTGCGCACCTGCTGGCTCAGGCCGTACTGACGTTGTTCCCCGACGCCCGGCCCACCATCGGTCCGCCCGTGGACGAGGGGTTCTACTACGACTTCGACCACGCGCCCTTCACTCCCGAGGATCTCGCCGCGATCGAGAAGGAGATGGAGCAGCTGGCCGCGATGGACCAGAAGATCGAGCGGATCGCTCTCACCCGGGCAGAAGCCCTCGAGATCTTCAAGGACAACCCGTACAAGGTCGAGATGATCGAGGCGCTGCCGGAAGGGGAGCTGACCGCGTACCGGCAGGGGGAATTCATCGACCTGTGCCGCGGGCCGCACATCCCCCGCACCGGAATGGCCAAGGGGATCAAGGTGCTCAAGGTCGCGGGCGCATACTGGCGTGGGGACGCCAAGGGTGCGCAGCTCCAGCGCATCTACGCGATCACGTTCCCGGACAAGAAGCTCCTCAAGCAGCACCTCGACATGCTGGAGGAAGCCAAGCTCAGGGACCATCGCAAGGTGGGCCGCGAGCTCGACCTCTTCTCCTTCCAGGATGAGGGGCCCGGCTTCCCGTTCTGGCACAACAACGGCATGATCCTTAAAGAGGAGATCGTCCGCTACTGGCGGGAGACCCACCGCCGGCACGGCTACGAGGAGATCTCCACGCCGCTCATCCTGGACGAGTCGCTCTGGCACCGCTCGGGCCACTGGGACCACTACAAGGAGAACATGTATTTCACCACCATCGACGAGCGGCCGTTTGCGGTCAAGCCGATGAACTGCCCCGGCGGGCTCCTGGTCTACACCGCCACCCGGCACTCGTACCGGGATCTGCCCATGCGCATTGCGGAGCTGGGGCTGGTGCACCGCCACGAGATGTCGGGCGTGCTGCATGGCCTGTTCCGCGTCCGCTGCTTCACCCAGGACGACGCGCACATCTACTGCACGCCCGAGCAGCTCACCGACGAGATCACGGGCGTGGTCAAGCTCGTGTTCGAGATCTACAAGACGTTCGGGTTCGACTCGGTGCACGTGGAGCTGTCCACCCGCCCCGAGGGGCGCATCGGCAGCGAGGAGATCTGGGACCGTGCCGAGGCCGCGCTCAAGGCGTCGCTGGAGAGCCTCGGCATCGCGTACCAGCTCAACCCGGGCGACGGCGCGTTCTACGGGCCCAAGATCGACTTCCACATCAAGGACTGCATGAACCGGTCGTGGCAATGCGGCACGGTCCAGGCCGACTTCTCCATGCCTTCTCAGGAGCGCTTCAACGCCACGTACGAGGGTGCGGACGGCAAGCGTCACAACGCGATCATGGTCCACCGCGCCATTCTCGGGAGTCTCGAGCGCTTCATCGGAATCCTGCTCGAGCACTACGCGGGCAAGCTTCCGCTGTGGCTTTCGCCCCGGCAGGTCCGGGTCCTGCCCATCACCGAGGGGCAGACGGAGTACGCGCGCACCGTGGTCGCACAGCTTGCCGAAGCAGGGCTGAGGGTCGCACTGGACGACCGCAACGAGTCGGTTTCCAAGAAGGTGCGCGACGCACAGCTCGAGCGGGTCAACTACCAGCTCGTGGTGGGAGGCCGTGAGGCAGAGGCGGGCACCGTGTCCATCCGGACCCGCGGCAACCGCCAGTTGGGGGTCATGCCCGTCCCGGACTTCGTCGCGATGTGCCGCAAGGAGATCGCGGACCGCACCATCACCGGAGAGTAATCATGGACCGCCCCGCACGCGTCGTTGAAGCCGACGCGGTCGAGTACCTGCTCAAGCGCCTCGACAACCGAATCGGCAACGCGCTCTTCATCGGTGCGGACCTGCCCGAGGCCGCCATCCACCTGCTCAAGCGCGGGCTGTTCGTCACCGTGGTCGAGTCGGATGCCAGGCGCCTCGCGGCGTTCATGGCTCCGGTGCGCGAGCAGAAGTTCGACAAGCAGGTCTCGGTGGACCAGCGGCCGTACGAGTCCATCGAGTTCCTGCTGTCCTCCTACAACGTCATCATCAGCTGGCGCGGGGTGCCTGACGGCATGCCCCTGCCGCTGTTCTTCAAGAAGCTGCGCAAGGAGCTCAAGGCCGGCGCTCTGGCGTACCTGCACCTGCCGGTGCGGCCTGCGCTGCCGCAACCGCCCGAGCCTCCCGCGTGGCTGGAGAAGGTCCCGCCTGCGATCCGGGAGAGGGCAGAGGCCGCTGCCCGGCGCATCCCCCCGGTGCCGCCCGCGGTCCGTCAGAAGGCCGAGGCCGTGGCCCGCCGCATACCGCCGGTGCCGCCCGCGGTGCGTCAGAAGGCCGAGGCCGTGGCCCGCCGCGTGGCCGCTGCGTTGTCCATGCCCGGAGCGTACGACATGGCCGAGGTGAAGAAGGCCGCGGACCAGTACCTGAACGTGGACTCCGAGTACCCGCTGTCGGTCTTCGCGGAGCGGCTCATGCTCCTGCCCGAAGCGGTCCGTCTCTTCCTCAAGAAGGCGCCGCTTCCGACGTTGGAGGTGGCCCGTTTCCTCGACGCGCACCTGCTCAAGGCCGCGCCATCCGCCGCGGTAGCCAGCTCCGTCCTCATCGCGTTCGGCAAGACCAAGGAATTCGGGCACGTGTTCCGGGTGTAGGCTCCGGTTCTACAGCGACTCGATGTGCGCCTTGAGCACGGTGAAGCCGTGGTCGCGGGCCAGCTTGTCCACCACGAACTTCCACACGATGTTGGGCGGCAGGAACTGGGGTGACAGCTGCGAGATGTTGATCACGGGCAGCGGGAAGGAGACCAGCGACGTCTCGGCCAGGTTGTCCAGCAGCGCAGGCAGCAGCAGCCCCTGCACGATCATCGACATGAACCCTTCCGCGCCCTTCAGGTTGTCCGAGATGTAGGTCACCTGCGCCACCATCGGGTCGATCTTCCCGATCCCCATGGACAGCTCCGACCCGTTGGGGCCCTGCACCACCCCCATCTCCGCCTCGGCCGCCAGCGACAGGAACAGGCCCATGGACACCGGCTGGTTGAGCATCTTCATGTTCAGCTCGATGTACGCATCTCCCACCTGCATCTGGAGCTGCTCGGTGTCCGTGTCGTTGCACGACGTGATGATGGGCGGCAGGAAGAACTCGGTGCGCACCGAGAGGTCCTTGATGCCGAAGTCCTCCAGCGACCCGAAGCCGAGTCCCGCGATGTCCTCGGGCTTCAGGAATTTGTCGACCGGGATGGTCATGTCCAGCAGCCCGCCGTACCACGCGGAGAACAGGATCTCGTTGACCAGGTCGTCGAAGATCCCGATGAGCGCATACTCCAGCCACTTGGTGAACACGAACTTCTCCGGCACCCACTTGAGGCAGGACGCCCGTCCGATGGATCCCAGCGGGTTCTTGTTCACCACCTTCGGTGCGAGGATGGCCCCGTCGATGCGCACCTCGACTCCGTCCTGGTCGAACTCCAGCTCCCGGATGGACGTCACCAGCGACAGCGAGATCGGCGGCAGCGTCGGGTCCAGCGGGTTCGGGATGTCGATCTGCTGGTTGAGCGCCAGCTGCTCCAGGAAGCCGCCGGCCAGCTTCTCGATCTGCTCCTGGATCATCTTCATGGCCGTCTGTTCCAGCGTCTGCACGTACCCGCCCACCACCCAGTCGATGAGCCAGCCGAACAGGAAGCCCAGGATGCCGTCGATGTCGACGTCCACGTTGTACATCATGATCTTGTTCTCGTCGACGGCCATCTTCACCTTGCCCCCCTCGGCCCAGATCTGCAGGCCCAGGTACATGGTGATCTCGTCGACCTTCACGTCGCCGGACACGTCGGGGCAGAAGTCGATGAACAGGACCTTGCACGACCCCTTGGCTTCCACGTGGATCTTCAGGTTGTAGATGTGGGCCTGCACCTGGATGCCGCCCGGCTTGGGGAAGATGTTGATCTGCGGCGGGCTGTAGGAGAACGGGCCGACGTACACCTTGTACGGCCCTGCGGACGCGACCGGGTTGGGGATGAACGAGCCGAGGTCCAGGGTCTTGAGCGCCATGGCCGCGATGCTGGAGAGGTCGTCGGGCGTCGAGTGGTCGTAGTCGTCGAAGAACTCGTCGCAGAGGAAGAACTGGAGGCTGTCCTGGATCTTCGACCCCTCGGGGTCGTTGATGTCCACCTTGTGCCACACCGGCGAGTAGTAGTACGCCTGCACCACCAGCGTCTTGAACCCGTTGGGGTCCTCCGCGATAGCCACGATGAAATTGAGACCCTGCACCGACGAGATCGCGTAGGTGAAGTTGCCCTCCGCGTCCAGCGGCACCTTGTCGCCGTTGATGCTGAACGACTTCACGCCGGACACCGGGTCCACGACGTTGCCTACGACCACGACGCTGGGCTTGCCGTCGATGGTGGCCCCGCGCTCCGGGTACTTGATGGTGATGACCGGCCCGTACCCGTCCACGGTCAGCACCGACTGGCCGCACACGTTGGGCTTGGCCTTGAGGCACGCAGAGAAGGTGAACACCCCCTCGGTCTCGAACTTGTACTGGAGCGGGGCCAGCTCGAGGATGCCGGGGTCGTCCGGGTCGATCTGGAGCGGCAGCAGCTCCACGCCCGCCACCACGTTGCCGTACTGGTCCACCGCGGACACGATGAACTTCACCGACTCGAACATCTTGTACACGGGCTTGGCCGGAACGGGCGTGATGGACACGGCCGCTGCGTCGTCCGGGATCACGGTGAGGGCCTTGGGGTCCAGGGTGAACAGGTCCCATGCCTCGGTCTGCGGCACGCACGCGACCGCGTACATGCCGGCCTTGGTGCCGGACACGGCAAACCCTTCGATGGTGAGGCCGGGGCTGATGAAGACCGCGATGGGGAAGTCGAAGATCTCGTTGTCGAACGCATCCACCACCTTGCAGGACACCTCGCTGGTGGTGCCCGCCACGATGGTGGGCTTGGACAGGGTCGTCAGGATCTTGCGCGGCACGCCGTTGACCACGGTCAGCTCCGCGGGCGTGTCGTCGGTCACCATGGAGACCGGCTCCACGCAGGCAATGAAGTACGTGCCCTCCTTCTGCGCCACGATCTTGAGCCCCGTGATGTCGAGCCCGTACTCCGGGTTGGCCGCTACCTTGGCAGGCAGCTCCACCACGTTGCCCCAGGCATCCTCCATGGGACACGTCACGGTCACGGTCCCGCCTGCCTCCACCTCGGACGCAGACAGGATCGTGTCGATGGTCGCCGCGTCCCCCGCGGTCACCTCGATCTCCAGCGGCGTCTCGTCCTTGACCTCGCCCGCTGCCCACTTCGCGGAGCACGCCACCTTGTAGAGTCCCACCTTCTGGAAGGTCACCGCGAGGTTTGCCACCGACACGTTCCCGGGGCCGGCCAGGTTCAGGTAGGTTGCGTACGTCCCCTCGGTCAGACCCGTCACGTTGCACTGGAACTGGAGGGGGACTCCCGCGGGGATCACGCTGACGTCCGCATACGTGGACACCGCAATGGCCGGAAGCGGAAGGTCCGCCACGGGGATGTCCATCCCGGTCGTTTCCTGGCCCAGGTCTCCGGTCGGGCCGCCATCCGCCGCGCCGTCTCCGGTCCCTCCGTCGGTGCTTCCGCCCTGGTCGTCCGGGTGGCTACCGTCCTTCATCGGCCCGATGTCGCCGCTGCCGAGGTCCGAGCTCACGTCGGCCGTGACCGCATCCACGTCCTCCGGTGGGGCGGCCTCGTCCTTCACATCCTTGGCCACCGAGTCCACGCTTGCCGCGGAACACCCCGCACCGACCAGCGCACCCACCAGCAACAGCACCGCAAGCTTCCGCATGGAGCCCCCCAATCTAGTCAACCCGAGCTATTCTAGTTGGCGCGCACACACAAAGCAAACGCGATTTGGCCGCGTCTCCGAGGGGCTGTGATGTGAAGGGAACTACTTCGCGTAGCTCTCGACGCGAGTCTGGCGGACCACCGCGACCTTGACGCGGCCCGGGTACGTCAGCTCCTGCTCGATCTTCTTCGCGATGTCGTCGCAGAGGATCTGCAGCTCCGCGTCGGACACCTGCTCCGGGCTTACCAGCACCCGGATCTCGCGGCCTGCCTGGAACGCGTAGGCTTCCTGCACCCCCCTGAACGAGCGGGAGATGCCTTCCAGGTCCTCCAGCCGCTTGAGGTAGGACTCCAGCAGCTCCCGGCGGGCGCCGGGCCGTGCGCCGGAGATCGCATCCGCGGCGATGATGATGTGGTCGAGCACGGTCTCGGGCTCCTCGTGGTGTGCGCGGATCGAGTGCACGACCTGCGCGGGCTCGCCGAACTTCTTGGCGAGCTGCGACCCCACGATGTGGTGCGGCCCCTCCTGATCCTGGTCCACTCCCTTGCCGATGTCGTGCAGGAGCGCGGCCCGCTTCGCAAGCTTGACGTTCTCGCCCAGCTCGCCCGCAAGCAGCCCGGCCAGGTGCGCCACTTCCACCGAGTGCGCCAGCACGTTCTGGCCGTAGCTCGTCCGGTACTTCAGGCGGCCCAGCAGCTTCACCAGGTCCGCGTTGAGCCCGAAGACGTTGGCTTCCATCGCGGCCTGCTCGCCCGCCTTCTTCATGATCTGCTCGACTTCCTGCTCGGTCTTCTTGACTACTTCCTCGATGCGCGACGGGTGGATGCGGCCATCCTGCACCAGCTTCTCCAGCGACAGGCGGGCCACCTCGCGGCGCACCGCGGAGAACCCGGAGACGACCACCGTGTCCGGGGTGTCGTCGATGATGAGGTCCACTCCCGCGGCAGCCTCGAACGCCCGGATGTTGCGGCCTTCCCTGCCGATGATGCGCCCCTTCATCTCTTCGCTGGGGATGTTGACCGACGTCACCACCCGTTCTGCCACGAACTCGCCCGCGTACCGGGAGAGCACGGTAGACAGGATGCCGCGCACCTTCTGCTCGGCCTGTTCCCGGGTCTCGTCCTCGATGGTCTTCATCTCCCGGGCCGCGTCGAGGCGGGCCTGCGCGACCAGCTCGGAGATGAGCGCCTTCTTCGCGTCCTCCTGGGTCATGCCTGCGACCCGCTCGAGGGTCTCCCGCACCTTCTGGTTCATGTGCTCGTAGGACGCGGTCAGGTCCACGACCGTCTTCTCCCGCAGCTGGAGCTTCTTCTCCCGCGCGATGAGCTCCTGGTCGCGGGCGGCCACGAGCTCCTCCTTCTTGTCGACGTTCTCTTCCTTCTTGATGACGTGCTGCTCGAGCTTGAGCGCTTCCGCCTTGGTGTTGCGAGCTTCCTCCTCGTACCGCTTGGAACGTTCCTCGCTCGCGGTCGCCAGCCTCTGCGCTTCCTTCCGGATCCCGTCTGCCTTGCCCTCGGCATCTCGGACCAGGTTCTCAGCTTTCCTTTCCGCTTCTCTGACCAGGGACTCGGCCTTCTTTTCCGAGTCCCGGACCAGCGACTCCGACTTCCTGGTCGCTTCGCGAACCAGCTCCTCGGCCCCCAGCGTTTCCTGGGACTTGTCCATGGCGTGCCGCTTCTTCGCCTGAAGGAGCAGGAACACCCCGACGCCCAGGCCGGCCAGGAGGCCCAGCACTACATACAGTATCGGCATGGTATCCTCCATCGTGGCGGGGTCAATTGATGCCACGGCGCGCCACTATCGCCGGATTGGTTCTCGTGACGGGGATATGACAGCTACGGGGTATCCCGGGCTATGTCGGCGCTGGGTCCAGTCGCCCTCTTCCTGCCTCGGGACGCAGCCTCAGAGAACGCCTTGTTCTCCTGCTTATGGCTCTCGCGGTTCCACCGCTCCCACAATGCATTAGCCACCACCTATATATGTCATCCCCCATTCACAAGGGGTTCAATCCGAGCACACAACTCAGCATACATACCCGCTGTGCTCGATTTTTTCCAGCAAATAGTTGGCCCGGCTCTTGAGCTGCTCGCGGATTTCCCGCATCCGGTCGCGCTCCTTGGCCAGGTCGTCGGACAGGTTGAGCAGGGTCAGGATCGCCAGCGTCATCTCGGGCAGCCGGCGGTTCGGGTCGATCTCTTCGGCTTTGCTCTCGATGAGTTGCACCAGGTTCTCGATGTGTTCCTTCGGGTCCTGGGTCTTGATCGGGATCTTCCGATTGAAAAGCTCGACTACCACGCTGGTCATGGGCTGCCCCCCTCCGTCCGTACGGAAGGCCATTCTAGCAGCCCGCGGGGTCCTGTCAAGAAACGCAGCCGCTGCCGGGAGTTACATCTTCTTGTCGATAAGATCCTTGTAGTACTGCTTCGGGCGGGCACCCACCACGGCATCCACCTGGACCCCGCCCTTGAACACCAGGACGGTGGGGATGGACGTGATGCGGAACTGGGACGGCACCTTCCGGTTCTCATCCACGTTGAGCTTACCGACCACGACCTTACCCGCGTACTCGTCGGCCAGCGCCTCGATGGTGGGGGTCAGCGCCACGCACGGCCCGCACCAGGACGCCCAGCAGTCGACCAGCACGATGCCCTTGTTCCCCGTGACGAGCTCCTCGAAGTTCTGGTCCGTTATGGTCACGACGTTCTTCCCAGCCATTGCTTCCTCCTGTTTCCAGCGCCTGTCACACAGTAGGGCTCCCGATTGCTGCCGTCAACCCTCCCGTCACGACTTTCCCACGTCCATTCCCAGGTGAACGCGGATCCGGGCGCACCCTTCCGACACCCAGAAGCGGAGCAGGTCGTCCACCACCTCCTCCCGCGCGGCGGGCGAGATGAGGAACGGCGACGACTTCACCACGGACGCGGCAGCGGCCAGGTCGTTTGCAAAGAGCAGGCCGAGCCGGGAAGCGGTCTTCTCCACGCCCACCAGCCACCGCTTCACGTTCAGCTCCTCCTCGCGGTCGCGCGCTGCCGCGATGAGATCCCTGAACCGCGCCATGTCCACGGGCGGGATCACCTTGGACATCTCCTTGCGCATCTCCGCGTTGAACCGTGCGTCGCCCGGCGGCTCGGGGTACGCGTCGTGCAGCACCTTGATCAGGTTGCCCAGCAGCGTCCGGAGCGCGTTGCGGTCCAGCACGCCCACCACCGAGTGGTACGGCAGGAAGAGCGCCATGGCACGGCCCAGGTCGAACCGGAACTCCTTGCCCAGCTTCGCGGCAAACACGTCCTTGCCCACCACCAGCGCGCTGGGCCAGCACCCCTCCTTGGACACCCAGGGGCTGTTCTCGCGAACGAACACCGGGACCTTCCCGATGCCCAGGATCTTGAGCAGCACGTCCTGCAGCTTCGGGAACATCGCGGACATGCCGTCCTCGAACTGGTTGGCCTTGCCCAGCCCCATGTCCCTGGCGGTCTTGAGGGTCATCTTCGGAGACAACCGCTCGAACAGCACGCGCAGGATCTCGGTCAGCTCCCACTGCTCGTCCGGGCTTCGCAGGTCCGCGCGGAACATGTCCACGTCGATGACCTTGGGCCGCAGCTTGAGCGCGGCCGACGCGAACTTCTCGTAGAACGCCTTCTCCTTGGGCGTGGACGCGTTGAGGAACTCCAGCACGCCCGAGACGCACCAGGCCTCGTCGAACATCTTGAGCTTGGTCAGCGCGGTCCGCAGCATCCGCAGCACCGACACGTCCCGCGGCTGGTGCTGCACCAGGGAGCGGTACTCCGTCAGCGCCTTGTCCACGTTGTCCGACCCTTCCAGGTAGATGGCCGCGGACAGCTCCTTGGCATCCACCGCGTCCGGGTGGATGGCCCGGGCTGCCTCGATGTGCGCGAGCGCGGCCTTGGAGTCTCCGAACTTCTCCAGCAGGATGCGCCCCAGGTTGAGGTTCAGGCGGAACAGCAGCTCGGGCTGCGTTGCCTCCGGCACCCTGGACAGCACCCTCTCGTACAGCTCCCGCTGCTGCTGCCAGTTGCCCGACGCCACCGCGAACTGCTCCACCCGCGTGAACGCGTCCCATTTCGTCGGATCGTAGGAGAGGCAGCGCATCAGGTGCACCGACGCCTGCTCCGGATCCTTCAGGTAGTCCGCGTACAGCAGCCCCTGCGTCATCGCCAGGGCTGCCTTCCTCTCCACCTCGGTCTCCAGGTTCTCCAACTGCTGGAGGCATCGTGCCGAGTCGGGATACCGGCTCGTCTTCATGTACAGCTGGCTCAGGTTGACGAGGACCGCGCGGCTGGTGGGGTTGAGCTCCGCCGCCTTCTCGTACACCTCCACCGCGGTGGTCTCACGGCCCGAGATCTCCTTGCTCAGGTCGCCCAGCCGCACCAGCAGCTTGAACCGCCGCTCCGGGTCCGTCTCGACCTGCAGCGACTGCGTGAGGTACTGCGCTTCACCGGGCTTGTCGCCCTCCTCCCTGCAGACGTCAGCCAGCTTGCCGAGCGTGTCCAGGTCTCCGGGGCTTCTCTCCAGCAGCGCGACGAGGTGCTCCCGCGACCGCTCCATGTGGCCCAGCCGGCGGTCGATGTCCGCCAGCATGTTCTGGTACTCCCGAGTCTCCTCGATGCTGAGCCCCCCGCCCGACATCATCTCGTACAGCAGGGACCGCGCATCCTCGATCTGCCCGTCCACGTACAGCAGCGACGCCAGCCGCTTCCTCACGTCCGTGACGCGGAAGTTCAGCAGCATCGCCCGGCGGTAGGCGTCGATGGCTTCCGGCCGCTTCAGCAGCGCCTCGTACGTCAGCGCGGAAAGGAACACGTACTCGGCTTCCTCCTCGCCCCGCAGCTTCTCCTTGAACTGCTTCAGGATCAGCAGCAGCGGCGCACACCGGTCCCACTGCCTCGTGTCCGAGTACGTCCGGGCCAGCCGCAGAGCCGCCTGCAGGTTCTCCGGCTGGAGCTCCAGCACCTTCTCCAGCACCTCCCCCGCGCGGATCCGCCGCTCCAGGTGCGTCTCGTATACCTCGGCCAGCCTGAGACCCACCTGGGAGCGCAGATCCTCGTCCACCAGCGCCTCGAACTGCTTCTCCAGCAGTCGGGCCATCTCCTTCCAGTCCCCCTGCTTCTCCAGGATCTGCGTGTAGAGATCGAAGGCTTCCCCGTGGCCCGGGGCCGCCTTCAGAACCTCGTCCAGGTAGGTCTTGGCCGCGGGAAGCAGCCCCATCTCCAGCGCGGACACCCGCCCCATCTCCGTCAGCAGCTTCAGCCGCTCCTCCGGCTCACAGTGCCTGGCCTGGTCCGACAGGGTCTTGAGCAGCGCATCGTGCCTCTTCTCCTTGCGGCACAGGGCCACCGCGCGGTCGAAGCTCTCGCGGTCCATGGGCGCGGCCTTGTGCACGAGCCGCCACGCCTGGAGCGCGGAGTCCGGGTTCTCCAGCTTCACCTCGTACAGCTCCGCCAGCTCCTTGAGAATAGCCAGCCGATCGTCCCCCTTGAGCAGCCGGGAGAACTGCTCGTAGTGCCACGCGAGATCGGTCCACCGCTCCCCCTTCTTGAGCACTTCCGCCAGGCCCTTGTAGTAGGGTGCGTGGTCGGGCGACAGCGCCAGCAGCTGGCGGTACGACTCGATGGCTGCGTCCACCCGGTCGAACACCCGCACCTCGATCTCCGCCCCCTTCTCGAGGTACTCCCGCCGCGCGGCGGGATCCCCTACCGCCATCACCATCCGCTTGTAGAACTGCAGCAGCGCGTCCCAGTCCTCCCGCGCGGCCAGCACCGCCTCCAGGCTCTGCTGCGCGCTGCGGTCCTGCGGCGAAGCCTCCAGCACCGCCTGCAGCACCTCTGCCGCAGAAGCGAAGTCCTTCCGGCACTGGTACGCGTAGGCCATCTCCAGCCGGATGCGCCGAATCTCCACGGGGTCGGTCTCACGCACCAGCTCCCCCTGGGCCAGCCCCGCCAGCTTGTCCCACTGCTCCAGCGCACGCAGCGCTTCCTTGAGCGGGTCCAGCACCGCGCTGTCCGTGAACTGCCCGGCGATGGACACCAGGCGGTCCAGGCACGCGATCCCCTCCGGGCTTGCCTTGAGCCGGTTCTTCACCAGCAGCGCCACCTCGGTGAACGCTTCCTCCCGCGCTTCCCCTTCCAGCGCGTCCATCATGTCGAGCATCCGCTGCGCAAGGTCGGGCCATTTCTCCAGGTCGCGGTACAGCGGGATGAGGCTCTTGAGGATCTGCGGGCTGTTGCCTCCGCGCTTCCTCGCGGACTCGAGGTAGAAGAGCGCCTTGTCCTTCTCCCACACGTCTCCGGTGACCAGGGTCGCCACCCGCGACGTGAGCCAGTCCTGCAGGTCCCTGTCCGCTTCTCCCATCCGCTCGATGTAGAAGGCCACGAGATCCTCGAGCACGCCGCCTTCCCGGGACACACGCTCCAGGTCGTTGCGGATGGCCGGGTCTCTCGGGCTCTCGGTGAACGCCTGGCGCAGCACCTGCGCGGCCGCGGGCTTGTCCTGCGCGACCTGGTCGAAGAGGGTGGCCAGCCGGGTCAGCATCTGCAGCCGCACCGACTTGCTCTCCTCCCTCTCCAGCCGGGCCAGGAGCAGCCGCGCCTGGGCATCCACGTCCTTGTGCTCCTCGTAGAGCCGCTCCAGCGCGCTCTCCACGCCCGCGTGCCCCGGCGCGCCCTGCAGCGCTTCCTCCAGCAGGTCCCTGGCTCCCCGGGTGTCGCCCAGGAACTCGCTGCGCGCGGTGGCCGCAGACAACAGCACCGAGGCCCGCTCTTCCGGCCGCGCCAGCCGCGCCCTGCGCTCCAGCACGGCGAGGTACTTCTGGTTCTGTCCCTCCCGCAGGTAGAGCCGCTCCAGGTACGACAGTGCGGTGGCGTTGGACGGGTCCAGGTCCAGCAGGTGCAGCCATACCTTCTGTGCTTCCGCGGAGTCGTAGACGTACGACGACAGCACCTCGCCCAGCTCCTGGTGGAGTACGACGAGGTCCTGCCCCTCGTACGCGCCGCTGGCCACCATCTTTCGCAGCAGCCTCGCGAGCGCGGCATACGCGAATGCATGGCGGTAGAGGACCCGCAGCGCGTCCATGGCATTCCGGTTCTTGGGCTCGATCTCGAGGAGCTGCTCGAAGTACGGCCGGCTCGTTTCCCCCGCTTCCAGCTTGTCGTGCAGGATCTCGGTCAGCTTCTTCAGAATGCCGGCCTTCTCCTCCGGCACGTGCACCAGCTCCAGCCACTTCCCCAGCGCCCGAACCGCGCCCGGGTAGTCCTGCGCTTCCTCCTTGAGCCGGACCAGCAGCTCGATCCAGCGCTGCTCCGCTCCGGTGGTCTCGACCAGCTCCTCCATGAACGCGCCGGCCTGCGCGCTGTCCAGGAGCCGCACGTGCGCGACCTCCACCATCTTCTGCAGCCAGATCACCCGCTCCTCCGCGGTCTCCGACTGCCCCTTGAGGTCCTGCAGCAGCTCCAGCAGCTCCTCCCACTGCTCCGTGGCCTCGAAGTGCTTGACGAGCGCATCGGCCGCGGTCCGGTTGGAAGGGGCCAGCTCCAGGCAGTCCCGGTAGATGGCCACGGCCTTGCCCGGCATCTCCAGGTGCTCGAAGGCAAGCCGCGCGAGCTTCAGCATCCAGTAGACCTTCTCCTCCTCGTTCCAGATCTGGTCGATCCGCATCTGCAGCAGCCGCGCCGCGGCCTCGTAGTCCCCGGCCGCTTCCTTCTGCTCCCGCTCGTGGTCCAGCGACTCGAGGTGCCCGGAGTGCACGTCGTTCAAGGTGCCGAGAACCTGCTGCGCATGCGCGTTGGGGTTCACGTCGTATTCCTCGGACATCCCCTCCAACACCTGCACCAGATCCTGCGCGAAGGCCGCGGCCGACTCGTACCGCTCGGCAGGGTTCATGGCCAGCGCCTTGCCCAACACCTGGTCCAGCCCGTCGGGCACCGGGAAGACCACCTCCGACGGCGGCACGTAGGCCGTCTTGGAAGGCAGCTTGCCCGTCAGCATCTCGTACAGGACCAGCGCCAGGGAGTAGACGTCGCACAGGTGCGACACCTGGCCGTTCAACACCAGCTCCGGCGCGGCGTACGGAATCGAGTGGATCCGCTCCAACGGTCGGAAAGTCGCCACACGCGACGACGGAAGCCTGAGGATGCCGAAGTCCGACAGGCAGGGGGTCCCGTCCTGCCGGAACAGGATGTTGGACGGGTGCACGCCGCCGTGGAGCATCCCGTTGCGGTGCATGTATTCCAGCGCGTCGAGCACCGCGGTCGCGATCTCCAGCGCCTGCTTCGGCGGGATCTCCCCGCGGCGCACCAGCATCTCCGCCAGCGTCCCGCCCGACAGGTACTCCATCACGATGTGGTTCTCCTGGAGCTCGGGCGAGAACCCGGCTTCCACCACCAGAACCAGGTTCGGGTGCGCCAGCTGCGCAAGGTGCCGCCCCGTCTCCACGAAGTACCGCGTGAACCCCTCGTTGCGCGACAGGTCCGGGTAGAGGATCTTCACCGCCCGGTCCTCCACCTGCTTCATGTCCAGCACCCGGTACACCGCGCCGATCCCGCCGCGGCCGATGAACCCGACCGACTTGTACCGCCCGTCCAGCACCTTCTCGTTGGGAAGCAACCGGCTCTTGAACTTGACCCGGTGAGCGGTCGCTTCCGTGGGGTTCAGCCGCACGGCCTTGCCGCCGGCTCCCCATGAGTCCATGTACCGCAGGATGGACACGGGCTGACCGTTCATGAGCAGCGGCTCGTTGATGAACGACGCGTCCGAGGAACAGTAGAGACGCAGCGTGCTCTCGTCCCGCATCCCGGCCACGACATACAGGCTCTCTCCTTCCCTCGTGTCCGTCCGCGTCACCTTCACGAACGGCGACAGGTCGAGCCCCCGGGTCACGTCCTCGTTCACCAGCAGCGGCACGTCCGCTGCCACCGCACCGGCAAACTCCATGCCCACGGGCAGCGGCTCGCTCCTGTGCCCCATCCACCGGAGCATCAACCCGCGGAAGGTCTCAGGGGTCGACGCGTGGGAGCGGAACACCACGAGGGGGAAGCGCTCGAGGAACGAGAACTGCGCCAGCAGGCCCTCCACTTCCCGAGCGAGGACCTCCGCAGTCTGGCCGGCCCCGTCGTCGAGCAGCTGCTCGGGCGACCGCAACATCTCGTCGCACGCTCGAGCCACCCGCAGCGCTTCCTCGCCGGTCTTCGTGGGCTTGCCGTTCTTGTACGAGATCTGCTGCACCAGCCGCACCATGAACGGATCGTGGTCGCTCAGGGCTCCGGACAGCTCGATGCACAACTGCGCCCACCGCTGCATCGACGGATGCGCCAGCACCTCCAGCGCCTTCTTCGCAGTCCCCTCGGACGGAACCTTGGAGAAGAAGTCCGACAGCAGCACCGTGCCCACGTACCGGAAGAACGCATCCGCGGTCGCCAGGCACGCGACGCCCCGGTCGGAAGGGTGGACCGCGGTGCGCACCCCGCGGTAGGGGCCCGCAATGCAGTGCGGGAACTGGTGCTCCAACGCGTAGCCGTTGAACTTGTCGTTGTCGCTCATCGCCTGCTCCGATACCGGGTTACGCCACAGTCAAAGGCCATATTAGAGCCGTTATTCTGGACGGTGTCAATGACTTCTGATATATCGAGATCCATGAGTAATGTACGCCTTGTCACAATCCTACTCGCACTGTTCCTCGGACCCGCGTGCGGGCCCTCCGCACCCGTGCAGACCAGGCTCAAGGTCAGGCCCGATTTCACCACGCCGGAGGTGGTGGCCGCATTCGAGAAGCGCTATGACCTCAAGCTCCCTCCGTCGTCCCCGCCGGTCCTGGTGGAGGAGACCGGGCTGAACTATCCCACCATCGCCGCGGCCATCGAGGCCAGCCCCAATAACGCCACCATCCGGATCCCGGAGGGCGTCTTCCGCGAATCCCTGACCCTGGCCGGGCGCACCGGCATCTCGCTGCGGGGCGCAGGCCATGGCCGCACCACCGTCATCTACCCCGACACCCTCGTCTACGCGCACAAGGCCGACTTCTCTCTCATCGGCATGTCCCTCGTCTCCCTCTCCGTCGGAGCCGAGGTCCCGGTCGTGTCCATCTCGTCGTCCCGGGCCCGGATCTCGGATTGCCGGATCACCGGCGCTACCGGCCCCGGCGTCTTCGTCACAGGCCGTGACGCCAACGTCGTCCTCATCGGGAACCTGGTGTCCGGCAACATGGGCGGCGGCATCCGCGTCCAGGGCGGCGACCTGGCCCTGCAGCGCAATGTCATCACCCTGAACGCTGCCGGCGGCCTGGTCATCACGCCGTCGGCCCAGGACGTGCTCGGATCCGTCTGGCTGTGGCACGACACCGTGCTGGACAACTGGGCCGGCCGCCGCTGCGTCTCGTTCTCCCGCACCGGCGTCGTGCCCCTGGGCGACCTCGACCGTTTCCGCGTCGAGGCCGCCATCCTGAACAGCGCGGGGATCGAGGAGACGTTCTCCCCGGAATTCGCCGCCCGCGTCAAGGCATCCGACAACTTCCTCTCGCAAGACCCGCTGCCGGCCCGGGACTTCTTCGTGAGCCCCGCTACCGGCGACTTCTCGCCCAGCGCCCTCATCGTCAAGGACAGCCTCGGCATCGAGCTGGGCGCCATGCCGTCCAAGCAGGGGCGCCGCGAGGTCGCCACCGCCCTGGCCGCTGCCCTGGCCACCGAGAAGCTCCAGCTCGCCTACATCCTGTCACTCTTCCTCCCGCTGGAGGAGCGCGACCGGGCCCACGAGAAGATCCGGCAGCTCCTCAACTCCTTCGTGGACGACTACCTCAGGTCCCAGCGCCTCGGAGTCCGCCTGCTGGAAGCCCTCGGCCTGGTTCGCGTCGCTCCCCCCGAATGGCGCTGCGGCATCATCCTCGAGCGCTTCCTCCAGGGCTTTGTCGCCAAGTACTCCTTCGCGATCAAGCCGCTCAACTTCTTTGCCGGCAATCCGGGGCTCGCTTCCCGCATCGAACAGCATCTGCTGGGCCGCACGTCCCAGTTCCCGCGCTTCATCGTTTCCACCCACGACGCGGCCAACGCGTACGTCATGAGCGGCAAGGTGCGATCGGCCATCACCGAAGCCCGCAAGTCACGGCCCTTCTCCGCAAGCAACCGCCTTCGCAATCCCTACGGCAAGGAGCTGGCGGAGTCCGCCAGGATGGTCGAATCCAGGCTCCAGGAGACCATCCGCAAGATCGACGACGTGGACGCGACGCTCAACAACCCCCACATCTCCATGGCCGAAGGGTCCAAGTACCGGGCCGGGCTCGAGAAGAAGAGGGAGGGCCTCGTCGCGGACCGCACCGAACTGGAAGCCCGCCTCGACGCCATCCGCAAGCAGCAGGAGACCGTCAAGGACGACTTCGTCCTGGACGTGAAGGGCGAGTTCCGCGACGTCACGGTCAGGGGAGACCTCACCGTGCAGTTCGTGCAGGCTCCCTCCGGCGACATCCTCATCGACGAGGAGAGCTCCCTCCGCATCACGTACACCGAGTCCGAGGCCTTCCCCCTGCCCGAGTTCGGCTTCTCCGGGAAGGTCCTTTCAGGTGAGCGCCAGGAGCCCGAAGCCGTCGCGGCCTACTCGATCGCGGAGCGGATGCTCAAGGCCGTCATCGCGGCCGAGACCGCGGAGCTCAAGACCCTGCTCGAGCGGTTCCTCGGCGGGATCATCTCCAACTCGGAGGAGGACCGCCTCGTGGAGCTGATCCTGCTCAACGCGAACCTCTACCGCGCGGCCCTCGACGCCCGCGTCGAGTACGACTCCCTCACCGCGGAGCGCAGCCGCAACCCCGAGGAGATCGAGGTGAAGGCTTCCTACGACCCGGCCAGGGGCTCGGACAAGAAGGGCGTGGTCCTGTCCGTCACCTGCCGCGACGTGGCCGGAGTGGAGCGCCGAGTCCGCCAGCTCGAAGACGTGTACAAGCCCTACTGGCTCCTCCAGGAACCCATCGACGCGTTCCTGAAGACGCGGTTCGGACTCACCCGGAAGCTCTTCTTCGAAACGCGCGACGTGCTGCAGCAGTACGTGAAGTAGGCCACCCTCTCACTTCAACGGCCTCTGCCGCACCACGGGGGCCGGGTCCCCGGCCTCCTCATCCCAGGCGCTGGAGGGACGTCCATACGTGCGACAGGCTGATGGCGTCGACCCGGTCCGCAAGGGGGAAGTCCTCTGCCCCCGCGTGCACCACGACCAGCCGCTCGAGCCCCAGGTCCGTCATCGCCTGTCGCATCGACCGCGTCAGCGCCGGAGCCTCGGCTCTCTTGAACTCGAACCCCAGCCGCCGCTGCCCGCGCACCACCAGGAGGTCCAACTCCGCTCCTGCGTGCGTGCCCCAGAAGTACGCTTCGTGGTCCCGAACCCCGAGCCGCTGCAGCACCAGGTCCAGCGCATGCCCCTCGAACGAGGCGCCGACCCTCGGATACCCGAGCAACGCGTCCCGGGTGGTCACCCCGAGCAGCGCATGCAGAATCCCCGAGTCGCTGAGGTACACCTTCGGTGCACGAACCTGCCGTTTCGACAGGTTCTCGTGCCAGGGCGGAAGCAGGCGCACCACGTAGGTCCCGACCAGCGCATCCAGGTACCGCCGGACAGCGTGCCCGCTGACGCCGAACGCCCGGCCGAACTCCGCGGCATTCCACACCTGGCCATGCCAGTGCGCCAACATGGTCCAGAACCGCCGCACCGTCTCCGAGGGAAGCGACACGCCGAGCAGGGCAAGGTCCCGCTCCAGGAACGTGCGCACGAACGCGCGCAGCCACTCCGCCGCACCGCGGTCCGAGCGCGCGAGGTATGCACGCGGAAGACCGCCGCGCAGCCACAACCGCGCCAGGGACCGCTCGTCCGCGCCGACCTCTTCGGGTGAAAAACCGGGCAGAGGGTAGAAAGCGACCCTTCCCGCGAGGGACTCCGACACCGTGCCCACCAGCTCGGGGCTGGAGCTGCCCAGCAGCAGGAACCGCGCAGGCCTTCCGCCCCGGTCCGCGAGCACCCGCAGCAGCGGGAACAGGTCCGGCCTGCGCTGCGCCTCGTCCAGGACCACCAGCCCCTTGAGGGGGCGCAGAGCAAGCCCCGGATCGGCAAGCCGCGCCTGGTCCGCTGGATCCTCGAGGTCGAAGAACGTCACGGGGCCGCGATGCCCCGCAATCACCTGGCGTGCCAGGGTCGTCTTGCCCACCTGCCGGGCCCCCAGCAAGGTCACCACCGGATGCCGCCGCAGCAGCCCCACTACCGCGTCACGATGCCGTCTGCGATCCATCATGCGCCCAGCTTACCTTGAAATCGTGATCCTAGCAAGCACGATTTCAAGGTCGGACGGGTCGCTGCCTGGCAGGAGGAACGGGCCGCTGCTCAGCGGGAGGCCCCGGTCGCTACTCGGCAGGAGGCATGGGGATGTGGCCCTCCCGCATGCTGGACTCGATCTCCGCACGGGCAGCACGGATCGTGCGATCCGCAAGGGCAAACGCCTCCTGCGGCGTCAGCTTGACC
>Ga0233425_10000338_pt1 | contig 123088 bp, 112 predicted proteins | sample Watercolumn_Towu_2_FD_181712 | JGI IMG/M metagenome (GOLD analysis project Ga0233425, IMG submission 181712) | Freshwater microbial communities from Lake Towuti, South Sulawesi, Indonesia - Watercolumn_Towuti2014_140_MG | ecosystem: Environmental > Aquatic > Freshwater > Lake | place...
GAACGACTAAAAATTGAAAATCCAGAACAGGCGCTCAACACCCTCAGAGAGCTAAAATCAATCAAGTTGATTAACCGCCTTAACGCTTTCAATCAACTATTTGGCTTCTTTGCGTAAGTCCTGTTTCTAACACACGTAATCTTTGATTCTCATCTAGTACACTAGTATTTTTCACATTCCAGCGCACTGTTATTTTTGTATCTGTTCTATTAACATGCTGACCCCCTGGCCCACTTGCCCTACTTGCAGATATTTCAAGCTCATACGCAGGGATAGTAACATTGTTTGTAATAATTAGATCATCTTTCATAAAATACTCTCCACTATATAAATTTAATCCAAATGATATAATAAATATAAAAGTTTTTTAATATGGGGGGTACAAAAATGATTATTTCATTTGATGATTTTTCAAAAGTAGACATTCGCGTTGGAACTATCACAAATGTAGAAGACTTTCCACAGGCAAAAAAACCGGCGTATAAACTTATTATAGATTTTGGTACAGAAATAGGAATAAAAAAATCATCTGCCCAGATTACGGTTTATTATGATAAAACAGATCTTATAGGCAAACAGGTATTATGTGTAGTAAACTTCCCGCCAAAACAGATCGGCCCGGTAATATCTGAAGTTTTGTGTTTGGGAGTTCCAGATGCCAAAGGGAATATTATTCTGGCTATTCCAGAAAAAAAGGCACCTAATGGTTCCAAACTGTGTTAATAAAATAATTTTCTCTAAAACAAAAAAAAATAATACACTAAAAAAATACCCTATTTTAAGTGTAATTATATTAGCGATAGTTTTTTGTACAGGGTGCACAAGAACTAATAATTATATAAAACCTGAATTACACACTATACAAAAAACAGATAAATACATTATGGTCATACTTGTCCACGGCACAATATTCCCGGTTCCAAATGCAGGTGTATTTTTTTCATCATTACATCAATTTCTATCATCTGGACGTAAACTTAATAAATCATGGTATCAGTTATACCTGGATCAATTACAAGATAAATCTATCTATAAATATCAGCCTTCAGGGCCAGAGGGGCTTCACTTGATAACAGAACAGTTAAGCGCATGTCTAGCTTCAGCCATCTTACAAAAATTTTTTTCTGACCAGTTTTCCAAGTGCGCTGTTTATACATTTTGCTGGAACGGAAAATTAAGTAATAAAGAACGGGTAAAAGCTGGATGTAAATTATATTTAGAACTTTTTGAAGAGATTAAAAAATTAAATAAAAATTATAAAAATCTAGAAGTTTATTTAATGTGCCACAGTCACGGTGGCAATGTTGGACTCAATCTTGTACATGCTGAGCAAAAGTTTAAAAAAAATCTTTCTATCGATAGGCTTATTCTTTTTGGGATTCCTGTACAGAGTGAAACAGCCGGCCATTTAAAATCACAAATTTTTAAAAGAGTATATAACTTTTACTCACGCGGCGATAATGTACAAAAGATAGATATTCTTTCTACAGATGATAACTGGTCACAGAGAACTTTTGAAACACAAGATAATCTTACACAGGTTGACCTATCGTGTGATAATTTAAAACCTGGACATAACGAACTTTGGCTCTTTGGAGGAAAAGATAATTGGCTATATAGACAATATAAACTTTCTATATCTCCGTTCCCACTCTTTGTATTCACGCCTGTTATTTTACAAACACTTGATAAAAATTTCACAGAGTCTCATGATTTAAAACTAAATATAAAAAGGGATAAAAAGACAAAAAAATTATTATTTCTTTTTTCTGATAATAAAAATAAACAAGAAATATCTGTAGACACAACTATTTTGGATAAATATAAAAAAATAATTTTAAGCTTTTAGCCCATAAAATAACTTAAGATTTTTTAAATTTTATTAGGATACCTCAGTGGATATTGGCATCTTCCCTCTAAGTCTTCCCTCACTTCTAACAGGCTTTATACTAAGCCACTTTGCAAGTTCAAGTAATTTTTCTTTTAATAATGTAAGCGCACTAACTAACTCTACAGATTCTGGCATACGCCCTGTTCTTTCAATATTTTCTCGAACACGATTTCGATGCTCCCTCCCCAGAATTCTACTTATATCACCAATACCTTCCTGTGAAATTCCACAAGGAAGTAATTCACCCTCTAATTGTCTACTTTCTGAAGATCCCTTTCCGTACCTGTATTCATCTAGATAATCACGACTAATCTCATCTGGTCCATCATAAAATTTACGATCATATGTAAATAAAATATTTTGCCCATGTTCTGGATCCATAACAACATTTTCAATAGTAATAATATCACCAAAAGATTTTCCTGGTATATTCATCCTACTTGGCCCAAAAGAACTTGGCCCATCACATGGCCCTGTTAGTTTTTTTATCCACGCAAACGCACCAGATTGCCCTGCATTATAATCGGACCGGCATTTTGATTGAGCGCTGTAGCCAAATCACAAGTTATTGGCCCAGCTATGTGATAGTCACCAATTTCACCTTCATGTTCACTCTTACCCTTATGCTCACTATTATCTAAAAAAACAAGTAATCCTCTTGGAACATATTTAATTCCAGAAGTCAAAGTTGTACCCCTTTCTGATGTTTTCATTGCCAATAATCCAAAATTCAAAAAAAGATAATTAATAAGACAGACAAACAAAAGATTTTTAAAAATATTTTTCATATACTCTCCCGTTAATTAAACTAAATTATTCTTATTTATAAAATATTATTTTTTATCATTTTAGGACACGATAATGCTTATAAAACAAATCACAGCACAAAGAAAAGAAAACAGTAAAACATGCACACTTTGGGAATATAATTTTAAAAACAAAGAAGTCGGCCTTTCATGCGCAAAAATCAATGGACAATACCCACTTGAGGGTATGGCTATTAATACAACATGCGATCTTATATATTTTGTAGTATCAGGATCTGGTGTAGTACATATAGATAATAAAATCTTCGAAATCAACCAACAAGACGCTCTTTTGATTAAAAAAAATAAAGCTTACTTTGTCACTGGAAAAGATCTATTTATAGCTATAATAGAATCGCCAAAATGGACCCTTGAACAATATCAAACAGTCTCAGTTAACATATAAATATTATGGAGAAATTATATGCTTAATAAAATTATAAAGTGGGCCGAAAAAGAAGACAATATACATGCTGTAATCCTTACAGGCTCCAGAGCTAGCAAAAAACCTATTGATAAATTTTCTGACTTTGATATTGCCATTTTTGTTAATAACCAAAAAAAATATATTACAGATGATCTTTGGATTCACAAAATAGCTAAAATATGGGTTTATATCCCAGAGACAATAAATTTTAATAATTATAGTATTCCAACACGTCTTGTTATTTTTAAAGATGGCACAAATGCCGATATTTCTATATATACACTCGATATTTTAAAAAAATTAATAAGTAAAAAAGAACTTCCCTTTGCCTGTGAGCTAGGGTACAAAGTTTTATTAGATAAATATAAAATAACAAAAAATATCCCTAAAGCCCCTGAGAAAAGAAAAATAAATACTAAACCCACACAGCAAGAATTTTTATCTGCGATAAATATCTTTTTCTTCGAAGCTTATCATGTTGCAAAATATCTTGTACGCAATGATCTTTGGCATGCAAAATTCAGAGACTGGACAACAAAAGAGTATCTTTTAAAAATGATAGAATGGCACGAGCAATCTACTCATAATTTTAATTATAATACATTCTGGCACGGTAAAAATATAAAACTTTGGACACGCAAAAGCACACTAGATAATTTAAATAAAATTTTCGGGCACTTTAATAAAAGTGATAGTGCAAAGTCACTTATCTATACTATAAATCTTTTTAGACAAATCTCTAAACAGACAGCTAAAAATCTAAATTATAAATATCCCATAAATATAGACAAAAATATAACTTCGTTTATAAAAAAGTTATTAATATATAAAAAATAATTTTTTGGAGAAACTATGGAAATTTTTAATAAAATAACAGAACTTTTGAAATCGCAAAATGTTAATTTCAGAACAGTTGAACACCAAGCAGAAGGCCGGTGTGACGTTATATCAAAAATTAGAGGCAATGATCTATGCCAGGCGCTTAAAGCGCTTGTTATCATGGCAAAACTAAACAAAAAAGATAGAAAATACTTTCTAGCAGTTGTCCCTGGCGATAAATCTTTAGACATGACCGCTATAAAAGATTACAGTCAAGCACATGATGGCGTAATGTTTGCACCAATAGACAGAGCCTCAGCATTAACAGAATGTAATATTGGGGCTGTTCCTCCATTTACTTTCAATCAAGATTTACATCTCATAGTCGACCCATCTATTAAACTTAACAAAGAGGTCGTCTTTAATGCGGGCGTACTTGATCACTCTATTTTTATAAGCATAGAAGATTATATCAAGACAGCTAACCCAACTTTTGTTGATATTATAAAAAAATAAACTTTTAAAATTTTATTTATTTTTTAATATGTCCTAGTAATGCTGGGACATATTTTTATTTTTGGCTTATCTGCAAAACACCAATGCCATAATTTATAACTTTTCATAAACCTGTTGGAATATCAAAAAAGAGCGTTTCAACACAAAGCTCTTTAGAAATAACTTCAGCTAGTGCTCGCACACCAACAATCTCTGTCGCATGATGCCCAGCAAAAATAACATTAAACCCTATGTCTCTAACTGTATGGTAAACCTCTGTTGAATCACCCGTTAAATAAAGATCTGCGCCAGAATCAATAGCTTCCTGTAAAATTCCATAATCTGCTCCGCCACCACTGCAGACAGCCAATCTTTTAATCTCTTTTTTACCAAAGGGCAAAACTTTACACTCAGCTCTTAAATTATCTTTTAAAGTTTGAACTATAAAATCTATAGACTTTGGACTATCTGTTACCCCCAAAAAGCTTATATCCTGTCCATGATATTTAACTAGCGGGCACTCTTTTTCAAATCCCAAAATTTCTATTAATTGGGCATTATTGCCAACCTCTGGATGCATATCCAATGGCAAATGCGCTGCGTAAAGAGAGATCCCATTTGTTAACAAAAATTCAATCTGACGTTTTTTAAAACCCTTTACAGATGGATTTGTGCCATTCCAGAACATTCCGTGATGAACAACAATCATATCTGCACAATATTCTTTCGCTTTCTGAAACGTCTCCATACCAGCATCTACAGCAAAAAAAACCTTTTTAACTTCACACTTGCCCTCAACCTGTAGCCCGTTATAAGAATCGTCACTAATATTTTTTATATTTAAATATTTATCTAGAAATAAAACAAGCTCATCTCGTTCAACTATTTTGTAATTCATCTCAAACTCTTTTACTAGATAACTTATCCTGAATATACTTATCAACTACCTCCTCAAGAACTGTCAACGGCGCCGCACCAAGGGTTAAAACTACATTGTGAAAGTCACGAATATCAAAATTTTTACCCAATTTATCTTTAGCTCGCTGTCTAAGTTCAAGAATCTTAAGTTGCCCAATCTTATAAGAGCATGCTTGTCCTGGCATTACAAAATATCTCTCCACCTCTGTTGCAACACTATCTATATTTGCCCCAATAACACTCTGCATGTAATCAATCGCCTGCTCTCTTGTCCATTTCTTTTTGTGAATCCCGGTATCTACAACTAGTCTAACTGCACGTAATAACTCATCACCTAAGTGACCTAACTTATCAAAAGAAGTAGAATAAAAGCCCTGCTCATAAGCAAGCTTTTCTACATATAGTGCCCACCCTTCAACAAATGCATTAAAGCTCTCTAGATACATATAATAGCCACAAGATTTACGCAATATTGGGATATTTAACTCCTGCTGAATAGAAATTTGAAAATGATGCCCTGGCTCCGACTCATGAACAGTAAGTGTTTCCATTTCAAATTTGGGGGCCTCATTCATATTTCTTAAATTAACAAAAAAGGCACCTGCCCTAGATCCATCAATGCTTGGGTTATTATAGTAGGCAAATGTCTGGCCCTCTTGCAAATGTTTAGGAACCTGTTTAATTTCTACAGGTAATTTTGGCTTAAGATCAAACAACGGGGACAGCTTTTTTCTACACCTAGCTAAAATATTTTCAAATTGTGCCAGACACTCTTTACGCCCAGCCTCATCCTCTGAATAATAAAATCTCTTGTCTTTAGAAAGTTCCCGCATTAACTTGCCAACCGTTTTATTAGCATCTACTATCCCTTCTTGTGCAAAAATTTTTCGCATCTCGTCTTGAATTTTTCTAACTTCCCTTAATCCCAATTCGTGAATATCATCTGCAGATAAATCAGTCGTTGTGTGAAACTTAAGAATATACGAATAATATTCATCACCATCTGGTAAAGCCCACACCCCATAATTATTAGAACTATTAAGTAATTTATTTAAATATTCTAATAATTCTCTAAGCGCAGGATAAACACCTGTCTTTATAGCTTCAATAGCCCTTTCTAAGTAATAATCTTTATTACCTATTTTAACTTTATCTAAACACCCATAAAAATGAGTGTAAAAAACACTTTCACTTATGTGTTCTACTAATAATTTCTTTATAGAATTAATCACCTTTTCTATAGCAAACCCTGGGAACACAACACCAATATTTTTCTGATACTTTAAATATCTAATAGTCTGGCTTATTTGTTCAGAAACTTTTTCTATACGAGAGATATAATTTTCAAAATCTTGAGCAACTTCTAATCGATGAACACGCACAAATGTGTCGACAAGATCAAAAATAGTCCCAAACATCTGATTTACATTATAATCATGGAACAAAAATTTTTCTCCAGATACAATGTGATTTAGCATCCAGCTATAAATTTTATAAGAGATCTTTTGTCCATCAGAAAGATCTTTTAAATTATATGTTTTTAATATATTTAAACACTCTTTTTTTCTTTCAAAGTCGCTTAAAAAAGCTTCAGGTGAAACATCATTAAGATACTTATTATGTTCTCTAATCCCAATAGAATCAAAAAGCCCATGAACACTTAATCTCTGTGGATTATTAGATACAAAAGTTATAAATAATTTATCAAAAAAAGAATCTATATTATCCAGATAATTATCTTTCCAAGAAAATTTAACTTTAATTGGGCTATTTGATTTAATAGCATCAGCAAGTTTAAGTGCATACTCTTTATTGCCATTAGCAACCTGCACCAATGCTTCCCAGTAAAGATCAGCTTTAGGATCTTTATTGAACAGAAGCCCTGTGTTTAAAGATTTAGCACCTACAAAATTCTCAATATTTAAAAACATAGTAAACATCCAAAATAAAAAAACTTTATAAATAAAATTATAAAACCCTTTCATATTAAACCCTTTCTGCCCAAATAACTATAAATTTAAACAATTATAAATACAGCACAAAAAAATATTTTTAAAAACAAAAGGGTCATTCTAATCGAATGACCCTTTTGTTTTTAAAAATATTTTTTTCACCTTGCACGTCGTCTTAACCCTTCAGGGACTCCAACTGTGCCTCGCTTTTTTGTCTCTTTATATATTTTACCTATAACTTTCTCTGGGGCAGCGCTACCTTCTCCAGGCTGCAATATAACAACCCTGTCTACTTTACTTAAAAACCAGGCCATTTCACTATTTGTTTTTTTATTAATACCGCAAATAATTACATGTTTAGGGATCAAAAAACCTTTATCGATATTTCCATTTTTAGAAACTACATCTACAAAACAGAAAGCTTGATCTTTATATCTAGTGCTTACATAATTTTGATCCTTTACAATAACCTCTTTAACATTAGCAAGATCCAAATTACATGAAGCATCAGAATCTTCTTTTTTTAACCCACCCACAGTTGTATGACCAAAAAATGAAAAATCTCGTAACTCAATAGAAACTTTTTCATCATAAACAACAGCATCAAATCTACCGGCCTTTTCTTCAAGTGGAGCATAAGTAGGCTCAAGAGAGCTACTAGTTCTTCTAGCGCCATCGGTCATATTTATGCAAATAAACATAACACCTATTAACATAATTGTAAGACTAATAACAGATAACACCGAATATTTTCTCTCACACATAATTTCCCCTTTTTAAAATATTTTATTAATAACTTTATTTTTATAGTAACTATTTAATTCTTCAAAAAACAAGATTTTAAAGGTACTTAAGTTTATAGTGTACAAAAAAGCCTCACTATAAATTAATTAACCTTGAAGAACTAACTCTTCACTATTTGACATTCTTTTAAACAAAATAATTTTACAAAAATTTTACCCTGACACATCGTAGCATTTTTAATACCCATTTCAAGATTTTTTGTTATACTTTCCCAACTGTATATAAAAGCAAAAAATTCATTTAATAACACTGGAGATTTTATGAAAAAGTTTATTTTATTATTCGCTATATTTTTAAATCTTACTGGGCTATTATGCGCAACAGAAACTAACACACAAATAAAACAAGATAATAATACAATTGAACCAATAATTAACAGTTATAGCCTTTTTGTCCATGAAGTACAAAAATCTCTTAGCGCGCTTGAAGAAAAATTAAAAACTAAAGAAAAATATTATATAGCTTTTGTTTTAGAGCTTAAAAATCTTTTAGCTACTGTTAATGAAGATATCAATCGTCTAAAATCACTCAATCGAGACGACACTGTTGCTATTTATAAAATTCTAAAAGATAGAGAAAAAATAATATTGGAAAATCTAGAAAAATTAGAAAGTTTTAAATCATTTAAAACTAAAGAAGAGACTTTTTGGCAGGCTAAAAAACAAAAAATTATTCTTATGACTCTAATCTCTATTGCAATCTGTGCTGAATTATTTATTATTACCGCAAGTTATGACAAAGAACATAAACAATGGCACAGCCCACAATGGGAAACATTTGCGTATAACATTCAGACACTTTTTTCTTAAAATTTTATGGTATTTAATGGTGGAGAGGGGGAGATTCGAACTCCCGATTCCGGTTACCCGGAATAACGGTTTTCAAGACCGCCGCATTCAACCACTCTGCCACCTCTCCAGAGACAAAACAGATGGTGGAGAGAGAGGGATTCGAACCCTCGATCCAGGTCTCCCCAGATACTCACTTAGCAGGTGAGTGCTTTCGACCACTCAGCCATCTCTCCACACAGAGATTTCTTATAAAATGCGCCCAAGAGGATTCGAACCTCTAACCGTCAGATTCGTAGTCTGATACTCTATCCAATTGAGCTATGGGCGCAAAACCCAACATCTTATTATAAAAACTCTTTTTATAATGTAATAATATCGTATAATAACGTAAATGTCTTGTTTTTCAAATTTTTTTTAAAAATATAAAATCGTGAGGTAAGTATGGCCATTATGCTTACGATAAAAGCAGTCCCATCCTCCGGAAAACAATCTCTTACTTACGATAAAAATACAAATATTTTTAAATGCTACCTTAAAAGCCAACCAGAAAAGGGAAAAGCCAATCTAGAACTAATAAGATTTTTTAGTAAGCTTCTTAATGTCACACAAGAAGATATAACTATCTTAAAGGGGGGTTCTGGACGAAATAAGCTTATTAAGATTAACAAAAATGGGCTTTCTATAGATAACATAATATCTCTTTGTATTTTGAAAATATAAAGAGGCACCTATGGCTTTATATAAATGGGATGGCATAGATCTTCAGGGGAAAAAACACTCAGGAATACTTGAAACACGCTCTATAGAAGCATTAAAAGAAAATCTTTTAAATAATAATATTGCGCTTATCTCATGTAAAATATATAAACAAAATAAAATTTTATCTTTATTTAATAATTTATTTTTTCCGTATACTTTCAAACAAGAAGAGATTATACCTTTTTTCGAATCTCTTTCTCTTCTTTTAACTAGCGGACTTGATTTAATCACAACACTTGAATGTGTAAAGAAACAATTTAAATCTCAAAAACAACAAAATATTATCTCTAACATTATAAACAGCTTAAACTCTGGTAATAGTTTTTCACAAACACTTTTGTTTTATAAAACACATTTTCCAACAATCGTTATCCCTCTGATTCATGCCGGAGAAAAAAGTGGAACACTTGCACCAACACTCAACCAGCTTGCATTATACCTTAAACAACAAAATAATATTAAAAAATCTATTATCCAAGCGGCACTCTTTCCATTAATAACTCTTGGGTTTGCTATAATTATTATCTTAAGCATAATAATTTGGCTTATTCCTCAAGTTACAACCGTTTTCTCTTTTTCAGAACAAAAACTTCCAGCTTCAATAGAAATTCTTATAGGCACAAGTAATTTTATACGCTCTTATTCTTGTCTTTTTCTTGTAATTTCTATTTTCATGTTTTTTTTATTTTTAAAAATACTATTAAAAAATCCAAAAATTCAGGAAATTAAAGATCAAATAATTTTTAATTTACCTTTATGTCACACAATAATATCTCTTTTAAATACAATATATTTCTTACGAACACTTACACTTACAATTTCATCAGGAATACCTCTAAAAGACGCTCTTATCATAGCCAGACAAACAATCGCAAACAAAACATTAAATCTAGAATGTGAAAAACTGGAACGAGAAATTATTACAGGAAAATCTTTATCTTTTGCGGTAAATAATATTAATAAAATCCCATATAAAGAGATCCTTGTAAATTTAATAGAGCTGGGAGAAGCCTCAGGAAATTTAGATAAAACATTAGAAAGTGCCTGTGATTTCTATACTAAAGAACTTTCTAAAAGATTGTCACTTATAACAACTCTACTTCAACCAATTTTATTAATCATTGTGGGAATTATAATAGCTGCACTTATGGTTATAATTTATCTTCCACTTTTTAATCGTGCGCTATTATTTCAATATTAATAAATCTTGCAAAGCAAAATAAAAAGAGTGATGTCTTGTACATCACTCTTTGATTTAATTGCAACATTTAAAATTTAAGGCAGTTTCTTATGCCTTTTGTTCTGTTGCAGCCGGCGCCTCTTCTGATGTAGCAGCTGGTTGTTCTGTTTGTGCTACTTGAGTTGCAGCATCTTTGTTCTCTTCATTTGAAGCAGTAGCTTGAGTTGCTTCTGCAGGAACAGCTGGTTGTTCTGCTTGTGCTACTTTTTCTGCCTCTTCCTTTTTATCTTGAACCTGTTCTTTAGCTACATCAACCTTAACTTCCTCTTTTTTCTTAAACATATTGCAAGAGCAAAGAAGTGCAAGAGAAGCAATTCCAAAAATATTTAAAAGCAAATTCCTTTGCATAAAAAACTCCCTTAAAAACAAAAACTGTTAAACACCATCAGGAACATCATCACTACAGTAGAAGAAAGATGGAAAAAAAGCAAATTTTTCTTTTAAGATTTTTATATGTTAAACATGCTGAGATTTTTCTTTTTCTTATTGCGTTTTAAAATAAAAATATTTAAATAATTATTTTAATTAATAATTTTTTTCAAAAATATTATCTTAAAATGGGTAATTTAATTGAGAAGCATGTACACTTAAGAGTCTCTTTAAGTTCAATCACGCCCCCATGAAGAGAAACAATATCATGAACAATAGCAAGCCCAAGCCCCATATTTTTCTTCTCTGTAGAAATATATGGTAAAAATATCATATTTCTAACCTCTTGTGGTATTCCAGGCCCATTATCACTAAATAATATCTCAACGAAATATTCTTGCTTTTCTAAATTTATACTTAAAACTTCTACTTCAATTACTTTTTTTATATTAGATCCTTTATTTAAAACACGCACACTATTATCGAAAAGATTAACAAACATCCGTTGTATCTTCTTTCTATCTATTTTCATTACAAGATTAGTAACAGAACTTTTATAAATAAAAGAGATCTCAGGATACCCAAATTCATAAAGATGAATAACCTCCTGAATAACAATACAAAGATCACAGTTTTCATATTCAGGTGGCGGTGCAGCAGCAAAATCTGAAAACGAAACAATCAAATTTTTTATAATATTCACTTGTTCCAAGATGGTATTTGTACATTCAATAAAAACTGGATCATTATTAACTATAGTTTTATATCTACGTGAAAGTCTTTGGGTAGCCAACTGAATCGGAGTAAGCGGATTTTTAATCTCATGCGCCATCTGCTTAGCAGCATCTTGCCAAGCATGAATCTTGCTCATTTTTACAATATTAGAAAGTTCTTCAACAACTATAACTATTCCTACATCAGAATGCGAAAAACCAACCTCTGTAACACTAATCATAAAAATCTCTTTTATGCCTGGAAAGCTAAATTCCTTAACCCCATGCCGAAGTGATGCTCGATGTAATTCACGTATAAATCCTATACAATCTGTACGTATATTTTTATCTACAAAAGTTATTTTTTTGCCCCTAATACACAAAACGTTAAAATACTTATTAATAAGATCTCCAGCAGAAGAATTATATGAAATTATACGGCCCAATTTATTAATCAAAAACACAGCAGGGGTAATATTTTCTACAATTGTTAAAAGCTCTCTATTCTTTTGTGCCAGTTTGCTATGAGCATTTCTTAGAGTAAATGCCATCTCATTAAAGCCTTTCATTAAACTTTGCAAATCACTAGATGGATTAGAAGATACCTGTACCTCTAAATTTCCCCCTCGAACAGATGCCATTGCTCCCAAAAGCTCCTGTATTGGTTTGCTAATACCTCTGGCAAGATAAATCGCACACCAAATTGATAAAAAAAGGATAAGTAAAAAAAGAAGCCCAAATGTACATAGATATACAAAATAGATAGAACTTCTCATGTTATGTAAATGTTTATAATCAGAAATAGCGTTTTGTATCTCTATTATTGGGTACCGTATATCAGGATCATAGCGATACACTAAAATAAGATAATATTTCTTCACATTCTTTATACAATAAAGCGAGCCGTAAAAATCAAAACATCCAAAATTTTTATTATCACACATACTTTTAAGTTTTTTCCAAAAATCTTGAGTTAAGCTTTTTGTAGTTCTGTCATTCAACTGACGAAACCTCCTCCAGACATTTATTTCATCACAAAGCCCCCCCCTTATTTTTTCGCCAGATTTTCCCCAAACATAAACAGTTACTTTTAAATTTTGTTGCTCTAAAAATTTATTTATAGCTTCATTATAATTTTTTAATTTTTGTAAATTTTCAAAGTCATTTTTTTCTAACTCTCGTGCAAGTATTTCTACATGAGATTTTAGCGTTTCCCTTATTTTTTTAGATTCTTGCTCATGCACTTCTAGTCCAGATGCTAAACCTCTTTCTATATGAACGGCAAACCATTCATCTATACTTGCGATAATTAATCTACCGGAAGTAAAAAAAACAAAAAAAGAGGGAATTACAGAAAACAATATCAATACAAATAGAATATTACGTTTAAAAACAGATCCAGGCATCTCTTTTTTCCGTTCTAAAAAAAGCTTTATACTATGGCGAATAATTAGATAAATAAAAATTATAATTGCAGCCACATGCCCATTAATAAGTAAAAAAAGAAAGACCCTACTTATACCCCCACCAATTAGATGTTGCTCTCTTTGAAGAAAAAACACAAACCAACTTGTTAAAAAAAGAGCAATAACAGACAAAATTAAAGCTATTATTCGTTTTTTTTGCTGTAAAAAATCCATGCTTTTATAATTTATAATTAAAAATTATTTATACAAAGTAAATATCTTTGCATATTATTAGCATCAAAATAAAAAATGTCACTTGCGATAATAAAATTCTTATGCTACAGTATCCCACGCTGTATGGGGTAATTTCTTAAAGGGAATCACGATTATATGGGAGGGGCTTATCGTGAATAATCAAAAAATATCTTGTCTTCTGTTTATTTTATTATTCTCTTTTGTTCTTTACAACGCAGGGGTAGCAATTGTAAAAACTACACAATACCAAGAAGCACCAGTACAAGTAGATTCACAAACAGATGTCACTTATAAAAAGTGTACCAGAGGGCAAATTTTTAATTATCTCACTAACATTAATTATTACACAACTAAAGATATTTCGTTACCATTACCCTTTGATTATGCGCTAACAGTAGATTTTGGATTTACAGGATCTGGGGACGTAACTATACCACTTCCCTGTGCAAGTGTTAAATTACACAAAACAAAAACTTCTACTACAGACACACCTACATTTTCAACAACAGAATTTCTAACTGTTCTTGTCAAAAATCAACTATCTAAACGAAAATTAAAACCTGGGTTTTTGAAATTAATTGAGAAAGAAACACTAAATCCAGAGATAGTTTTCTTGTTTAAATGTGCCATTCTAATTGCACATATAATCTCTAATCCATTAGACCGTTCAACATTTTTTAATGAATTTTTCGCTCTTTTATTAAGACTAAGCCAAATAAAAGATTTTACTCTTTTACAAAACTCAGAAGCATACAAAGAAACAACAGAATTACTTAGCTCTTTTATCCCAAGTGAAATTCTTATACTTTTAAGCGATATTCACAATGCACTTACAACAGATACTAGAGACTATAATCCTAGTGCCCCTGTTGTTGCCATTGAAGCTTTTGTATTTAGAGAGAGTGAAGAAAGCTTTGCACAAAAAACTCATGACAAATTCTTGAGTACACAAGTTATTGATTTTACTCAAGAAGTTTTTAATTTCGTAAAAAGTAATCAATATGAAATTCACCCATTTGAAGAGCTTTTAGAGCTAGAAAAAACTGCTACCAGTGATGCTGGTATTTATCTTGATAGAATAGTTGGTAATTTTTCTGGAGTAGTATCGCCATTTACATCCAAAACTTATATTCCAGAAACACTTTTAGACGAAATAAATAGAACAGAAAAATTCATGAAAGAGGGTGAAATAGCTAATTACCCTGCATTTGTAAAATTAAAAGATAAAAATCATTGGTGGGTAGTAAAAGTTTCACAAGATCTTTCACTTTTTGATTCATGCAGGGTATCTGCAGGCGCACTTATTCAAGCATTTAAAGTTTATTTACACACAAGAAATACTGGACTTACATCTGTAGTTTCTCAAGAATATTCAATACGTACAGCAAGATTAAGTAATTTTATTCTAACACCAGAAGGGCAAGCATCAATACAAAGATTACAGGGGGAATTTTACAATGCACAACAAGCTCTATTAGAAACACATAGATCTAAACTTGTGGCGTTGAAACAGCAACAAGAAGAGCTCACTTCACAATGTTTGCACATAGATTCTCTTCTTACTAAAATAGATGCAAAAATTAAAGAAACACAAGAAGAACTTAATACTCTTCTTGAACAAGAAACTCTTGTGTTAAAAATTTATACTGAGCCCCTAGAAAAAAGACTAAAAAAATTAAAAGAAAAACATGAATCTCTAATACAAGAAAAAAGTTCATTAGCAAATACACGTGATATTCTACAGAAAACATATAAACAAGAGGAAGACGTTCCTTCTGATAATCTATTGGTACAAAAAGAATATCTTGATATTTTTGCAAAATCACTAGCCAATATTTTAAAAAGAGAGGCTAATTTAATAAAAACTAAAGATAGTGTTTCTCAAGAGCAAAAAAATTTGTACTGCCAACATCTTATTATATGTGCAAACGCTCTTGAAGATAAAGAATCACACCAAGAAGCAAATCATATTTTAAGTTCTAGAACCCAACAAGAATTTACAACAAGACTTTGCGTACAAACATCTTTATTTGATGAATTTATATGTGATGTAAGAGAAAATAACACTATTGCTAAAGTAATAAGACCATATTTATCAGTTATAGCTAAACAATTTAAAAAAACTCACTTTGCACAAGAAAATTCAGCTGTTACAGATTACCTTTTAGAAGTTGGTCATTCAGTTTTGCCTGAGCAATTAAGAGAATTACTTAAGGTTTAACATTTGTGTAAAAACAAGAAATTAGAAAATTTACAATGAAAAGAACCATTTTTTTTATTCTTTTGTTAAATTTACTATCAAAAAACACTGTTTCATTTTGTTACAATATAGAAGAGATTAGCAAAGTAACAATTGCCCTGGAATCTTCTATTAAGCGCACATTTGTCACACAAATATTAACACAAGAACAAAAAACATCACTTGAATTAATTCTTGTTCTAGTAAACACATTAGGCGAAAATTCTAAAAAGAATTATCTAAAATACATTAAGCATGAAAGTGCAAATGATCTAACTGATTTAGACTTAACCTGTTTAAAATATTCATCAGATAACTTTTTTGTCCGGTTACTTGCCATAAAAGATCATTATTGTGCATTACATGCAAAATTATCTGTTTTAACAGTTTCTCACTTTAAAGCACTACGCCCACTTACTATTATTGAATGTCATTCTATTCAGTTATTAGTTCTTAATAATCTTTTGCAAGAAGATTCATGTGATAGCACAGATGTAAAACATGTTGATCAACATAGTACTCAGCTTTTACTTGATAATTTACCTGAAGATCTTAAATTTTCTTTTTGGGATAAAATCTTAATTTTTTCTTCACATATAGATTCACATACTACACAAATGCTTAAAAAACTTATTTCTTATGACTTTTATCTTTTTGATAAAAATTTATACGAGGAATATCTCCTACTTTTAGAAAGCTATCACAACGCTCTTTATTGTACAGAAATTATAGATATCAAATTATTTACAAAACAAAGCAAAAAAATTATAAGTATCCTTAAAGAAAAACTTATAACTCACCCATACTTAAGATATTTAATAAAAAAAGTTATTGCCACTACTAACGATGTTACTGAAACACAAGAATATTATCCAATTGAGAAAAGCAAAAGAACTCTTTGGCTTAAATACAAACAATTAATTAATTCAAAAGAATTTTCAGCCTTAAGTTTTAAGCATGAATTTATCCCGTTATGTGATCAATTAATAAGCGCGCTTGAACATTTTTTTAAAACAGCTTCTCCTGATCTTAATCTTTACTACACACTTTTGGGGATTTATTATACTCTTTATTATTATTCTTTTACACTTGCACAAGGTAATGCAAAGAGTGTTCTTTTAGGACAAAACACGCAAGAAATCCTAATTTTAGAACTTACTAATCTTGTCTTGACAAGTCTATCTTTCTTTCCTGAACATCAAACTACAAAACCTTTTGAAAATCCTGATGAAACTAGTATAGCTGTCTCTATTGCAAAAAAACTTCTTGCCCCATTGGTAAAAGTTCATGGACCTGCACTTGCACAAAAATTAGTAGATTTTGTTACACCCTATATCTTAGAAAATCCAAAAGAACCTAAAATGTTAGCAGTAAGTGCTTCATAAATTTTTTGTTATATTATGCTATTATTATTGTGATATAATTCTTCCATTAAAAGGAATGTAAAATATGTTTTATCATATAGCAACTGAATTTCAAACACACTGTAGTATTCTCAATATTTTTCGCTATGTAAGTGTTAGATCTATTGGGGCACTTCTTTCTGCACTACTGTTTTCTTTTATCTTTGGCAATTGGTTTATCTCATTTTGCCAAAGAAAATTTCGCTCAAAAGTTAGAGATTGGACTCCTGAAAGCCATCTAGTCAAAAACAACACCCCAACTATGGGTGGCCTTTTTATACTTAGTATATTTTTAATAAATACATTTCTTTGGAATAATTTAACAAAAGCACATGTCTGGATATTTGTTTTATGTATAGCTGGCTTTGGGCTCATAGGCTTTCTTGATGATTGGGAAAAAATAACATACCAAAAGGGAATATCTGTTTCGCTAAAATTTAATTTGCAAGTTTTGTGGGCTATCTTTATATGCTTGGCTTGGTATTTTATAGTTCACCCAGACACACAAATATACTTCCCATTCTTCAAAAAATTTACACCCGATATATTATTTTTTTTAATTCCGTGGGCTGTATTTGTTATTATTGCAACAAGCAATGCTGTTAATCTTACAGATGGTTTAGATGGACTTGCAACAGGACCACTGATTACAAACTTTGCTACATTTGGGATAATAGCATATTTATCTGGGCACAGAAAATTCTCTGAATATCTATATATCTCTTTTACTGGAAGCGCCGAACTTTCTATTATTGCAGCAACATTAGTAGGAGCATTATTAGGATTCTTATGGTATAACACCTATCCAGCACAGATATTTATGGGTGACGTAGGGTCACTTGCGCTTGGATCAGGCCTTGCCATTATAACTTTAATGACAAAACAAGAGTTACTGTTAATCATAAGTGGGGGAATATTCATAGCAGAAACAGTTTCTGTTATTTTGCAAGTGATCTCTTTTAAACTAAGGGGAAAAAGAATTTTTAAAATGGCCCCCCTACATCACCATTTTGAACTTTTAGGTTGGAAAGAGGCAAAAATTACAGTACGTTTCTGGATTATCTCTTTAATGCTATCTCTTACTGCTCTATTAACATTAAAGATACGTTAGATAAATATTTACGTAAGATCCGTCAAAGTTTCATCTAAACATAACAAACGTAACGTAGCGTCATCATTATCAGGAGGCAACGCTCTTTTTATTCTTAATGTTAAATATTTAGCAGACACCATCTTAAATACACCAGCATAACATTCAGAAAAAGAAATATCTTCTTTTTTACACATATCGCTTGTGTTTGTTAAAAGCTGCCAAAAGTCAACGCTAGTGGCTTCAAGAATTTTAAATTTTGTAGATACCCATAATTTAACCAATTTAACATTTTGAGCTGCAAAACCACATTCCCCACTAAATAAGTTAATTTTCATAATACTTACAATTGTAGAAAAATTATAAGATAAAATAATTTCACACAATTTTAAAAAACGTAAAGACATAGTAGTAAAATCACATGGAGAAACAAAATCAGTATGCCTATTAAATTTGTCCCCCACATAATCCAAAAAAGCAAGATCCTCCTGAGAATATTCACCTATCCCACCCAAATTTTCTAACATATAAAAATTTTTAAAAAGAACTTCTGCTAATAACTCACTATCGCAACTTCCATCAACTAGATAACAATCCAAAATAGAATATAAATTCTTTACTAAACAAAAAAGATATGGGTTAGAATACAACTTCTCTCTTTCAAACGCATATCCATATGCATTCTGGATCACCTTTCTAATTTTAGTTCCAGATATATCTATTAACCTAAATATAGTTGTCTCAACTGATTCACTTTCTTTAAATTCCCACTGGAAAGAAGAAACATAATCTTCCTGATCATTTGCGTCTATATACATATAAAAACATATAGAAATAAAAAGCTGAGCAATTGCTCGAATCACCAACATATTTTGTGCCTGGCCATCACAAACAACAGCCAAAGAATTAGTTGTACTTCCATCATTAGATTGATGTACATCCATACACAAAATCTGTAGAGAAAACATCGTCACAAATAAACTTAAAATAAAAATAGATCGCATAAACACCGTCCCCTTTTTTTATTGCTTGTAGTGTAAAGAATATATCTAGCCAAAACAACAAAATATGTTATTATGGTCCAAACAAGCTATAGCTTAGTGGGGCTTTATGGAACAATTAAAACAAAAATTGCAAGATGTTATCTTACAATTCAAAAAAGAAATAGAAAAAATATCTAATTTTAATGCATTAGAGGCACTACGAACAAGTGTGCTTGGAAAAAATGGAACCCTTACTATTTTATTGACAGAATTAAAAACATTACCTATTGAAAATAAAAAAGAACTTGGTCCACTTCTTAATAAAACCAAACAAGAATTCGAATTAGATATAACGCAAAAAAGAGAATATCTAATAGCACAAAGTGCAGAAATTGCCCATAAAAAATTACAAAATTTTGACGTCTCTCTTTACCACAAAACACTCTATGGGCATAGACACCCTTATACCAAACTTATAGAAGATATAGAAGATATTTTTTTGTCTATGGGTTATGAAATTATAGATGGACCAGAGATAGAGACAGATTTTTATAACTTTACAGCACTTAATATTCCAAAAGACCACCCAGCCCGAGATATGTATGATACCTTCTGGCTTAATATTCCTGATCTTTTGTTAAGAACACATACATCCCCTGTGCAAGTACATGCTATGAGAAATAAAGGAGCTCCAATTGCCGCAGTTGTTCCTGGCAGATGTTTTAGGCACGAGGCTACTGATGCTTCGCATGATTTTATGTTTATGCAGTGTGAGGGGATATTTATAGATAAAAATGTCACACTAGCACATCTTTTTGCAACTGCTCAAACATTTCTTAGAACATTATTTAAGAAAGAGACTCTTGATATTAGAATTCGTCCAGGGTATTTTCCATTTGTTGAACCAGGTATTGAAATTGATGCCCGTTGCCCATTTTGCAAAAATGGATGCTCTGTATGTAAAAAATCTACCTGGATAGAAGTTTTTCCATGTGGGCTAATTCATCCAAATGTTTTACGTCATGGAAATATAGATCCAGAGATTTATTCAGGATTTGCCTTTGGCTTTGGGCTAACAAGGCTTGCTATGATTAAATATAATATAAATGATATACGATTGTTTCACAGTGGAAAAATAAAATTTCTAGAACAGTTTTGATATTCTGTCCCACTTTCTATCGGGACCTATAAAAATTAATACAAAAAGGAGAGTTTCATGATTATCAACAAAGCGATAATTCCCGCTGGTGGGCTTGGAACGCGCTTTCTTCCAGCAACCAAAACAATTCCTAAAGAGCTACTTCCAGTTCTTGATAAACCTGCAATGCAATATATTGTAGAAGAGGGGATGAAAGCTGGAATAAAAAATTTCGTTGTAGTTACCGGAAAAAATAAAAGCGTTATAGAAGATCACTTTGATACATATCCAGAATTAGAAAATTTTCTTAGATCTAAAAAAAAAGAGGATTTATTAGAGGGGCTCTTAAAAATAATCAATAGTACTAATTTTATATATGTAAGACAAAAGGAGCCACTGGGATTGGGGCATGCCATTTGGACTGCAAAGCACGTCATAGGCAAAGAACACATAGCAATATTTCTGCCAGATGAGCTTATTTTTAATCCAGTTCCTGCAATTGGGCAACTTATTCAAATAGCTCAACAAGAAAAATGTAACGTCATAGCTGTAAGGGAGGTACCAATTGAGCATACCCAAAGCTATGGAATTATAGGCATAAGAAAACAAATTTCTCCCAATCTCTTTCAGGTACGAGAGCTTATAGAAAAGCCATCTCCAGCTCAAGCTCCGTCTAATTTGGCTATAGTTGGACGTTATATATTATCCCCAACTATTTTTGAGATGCTTAATGAATTAAAAATTGGCGTTGGGGGAGAAGTACAACTTACAGATGCAATACAAAGCCTTCTATTATCGGGCGAAAAAGTTTTTGCATATAAAATACAGGGCATGCGATATGACATTGGCACACCTATAGGTTTATTAAGAGCCAATCTTGACCTAGCACTTTTACATCCAAAATATGCACAAGAAGTAGCTGCTTATTTAGAATCTTTAGATAAAGAATATTTAATGATACAAAGTAAGTCACAATCAATTAAAAAGAGCCCATCTATATCTTTATAAAATCAACTAAAATAAAAAACCCCCGAAAATTCTGGAATTTTAATAAAACACACTGGCTAATAAAACAAAAGAAAAAAGGCACCAGCAAAAGCCGGGGCCTTTTTTCAAAACTAAAAAATTATATGTGCTTAAATTACAGTTTCTTAATCCCTCTAGACTTCCAGTATTCAGTCACCATTTCACGACACCCTGCAATAGCAACCAACCCATCCCGTTCATCAACAGTTGCTTTTGCATGCTCAAATGCTTCAGAAAAAGAAACACACGCTTTAGCCTTAACGTTTAGTTCTTTTGCTAACAAAACTAAATCTTGTGTATCATGAGATACAACATCAGTAGGAAGTGGAACAAAAAATACCTGCCCGCTCACTTTCTTAAGTAAATAACGAACAAGTTTTATCGCCTCCATCGCATTAACAGATTTACTAAAACCAATAATTATAGCTAACCCTTTAAGTGGTTTTTGGTAATGCAAAAGCCTAATCCCTAAAAATAAATTTTCAAATGCATCTAAATTACTAGAATTATCCAGCAAAATAGATGGCTTCTCTTTATCTAAAAGTTCAAACCGCCCACTTAATAGATCAAACTGCTCATCCCAAAAAACTTTAAGTGTCTTAATTGGATTAAGCTCAGCATGTCTTTTCGCTTCAAGCGTTGGTCTGCCTCTTTGCCCTTTTTGTGTTGCTAAAAGATTTCCACGCAAAAATGGAGAAAATTTTCCCTTAATATCTTCAACATATATTTGAACAATCCTTTCACCAAGAGATGCTATACGTCCAAACAACTGCTCATGAACATATGGGAGTGAAGCTAGCTTACGTATAGGCATTGTCCACTTAGCACCACGATCTTCAACCCATGTTTTCATCTTTTGTAAACGAATTTTACTTTGCTCTGCTGATATAAACCATGTACCAGACTTTGTGATTTCGATTAATTCATTTGCAACTTTATCAAGATCAGCGCCTAATAAACCTTTTTGATCCTCTGCTACCCGTGAAACTGCAGCAATTTTAGGATGGCAGATAGTTGAAGCGTCGTATTTCCCGCCATAGCAAACCTCTATAATAGCAACGTCAATTTTCTCAGAAACAAAATAAAGAAGGGAAGAAATAAGCAAAATTTCATATGCAGTAGCTTTAATGTTATTAAGCTCCGCAGTACTAATAACTTCGTTAACAATTTCAGAAAAATTTTTATTTTGAATATTCTGTGAATCTACCAAGATACGCTCGTTATATGTCAAGAAATGGGTAGAGTAAACAGCCCCAACTTTGAACCCCTCTTCTTTTAAAAGTTTAGAAGAGAAATGTATAGTAGAGCTTTTCCCGTTCGTTCCACCTACAAGTATAGTATCTATTTTTTTAGAGACATGATCAAAAAGCTTGTCGAGAGCCATAGCTCTTTTGACAGACTCCTCACTATATTCACTCGGTTTTAGTGAGTCTAAATATTCTACTACTTCGTTATAATTACGTAATTTCCCAACAGCTGGGATCTCACCCCTTTTTTTTGCCTGTTCAACATTTGTCATCATAATCTTAGCCCTTCTTCTTAAGATCTCTTACACCTAAGTAATATATTTATTCCATTTAAACCCCCCATACACAATAATTATCAACTATATATCTACACATTTTATATTTTACATGATATAGTTTATTAAACTAAATTCAATTAGAAGAAATTTTAATAAAACCAAAAACTTACTATATGTCTAATGTGAATTTATATTAACTTATGTAGCTTACGAGATATTTATTAAATTGTCAAACGCATGATTAGTGTACATTTCAAAGGGGGTTAATTTACAAAATGTTGAACAAAAAGCTTCCAATTTATCTTTCTTGGCAAAACCCCAAAACAATACTAAAAATTAAAGAAAGTATAGAAAACAACAATGTTATTATATCTACAACTGATACTGTTATAGGGCTTTTGACGAATGCTACTATAGAGGGACTAGAGACTTTAAATAAGCTTAAAGGGGCTCGCGTACAAAACCCATATATTATTCTTATTAAATCCATAGATATTCTTACTAAATTTATAGATCAAAATACACTTACTCCCCAGTTTATTAATTTTTTGAAATTATGTTGGCCTGGCTCTGTTACCATAATTTTTAAAGCCCACTCTAATCTACCCTGTTACTTAAAGGGACCAAATAACACAATCGCACTAAGATGCCCAAATCACAAAGGGCTTTTATCTCTCTTGAGTCACTTTAATGGGCTATTTTCTACTAGTGCTAATACAAGTGGGGAAAAAACACCAAGATCACTTAAAGATATAGAGCCTGTACTTTTACAAAATGTAACATATCTAGTTGGAGATTATAAAAATATTGACACATGTATACAATTAGAACAGACTTTTCCTTCTACACTTATTGACACAGCAAATCAGGACTATATTAAAGTTATAAGAACCGGGGCCTACCCCATAGATTTACTAGAAAAACAATATGGAAAAAAATTTGAAAAATAATCTTTCTTACAGTAAAAGTCTTTTAGATAACACTTTGAATCTTATTTCTAAAGCTCAAAAAATCACACTTCTTACACATTTAAGACCAGATGGCGATGGGATGTCTGCCTGTGCTGCACTCGACTGTATCTTTGCTAAAATGGGCAAAATAGTAGAAACCATATACCCAGACCAACCCGAAACAAATATTAAAAGACAAGCAAAAAATATACAAATAAATACACACTCTTTTATTCCAGATATAATTATAGCCTGTGACACTGCTAATTACCAAAGGACGTATTATCCAAAGGAATTTTTGGATATAAAACTAATAAATATAGATCATCATGTGAGTAATTCACTTAAGACAAAATATAATTTTGTAAACCCAAGTGCTTCAAGCACATGCGAAGAGCTATTTTTCTTACTCTTATATTGGGCTCCTGATTATATAGACAGTTATTGTGCTAATTGTTTATTATACGGAATTCTTTACGATAGTCAGGTATTCTACACAGAATCAACAACTGCAAGAACTCTTTTTGCTTCAGCAAGTCTAATAAATTACGAGGCTAATCTATTCAAGCTCAAGCAGGAATTCTTGGTTGACAAAAATCCAGAAATTATCAAACTCTGGGGAAGATTACTTAACAACATCTCTATTATCCAACAAAAAAAAGCGGCTTTGGCCAGCATTTCTCAAAAAGATCTTAAGGATTTAAATCTTAATATATCCGCACTTGTTGGATTTAGTAATTTTCTATGGCAAATATGTAATGTAGACATAACAATACTTTTTTATGAAACAGAGTCTGGAGATACAAAAATTTCTTTAAGATCTAAAATCTCAGATGTCGATGCATTCGCAAATAAATTTGGCGGAGGTGGACATACACATGCAGCAGGGATTATCATTAAAAAACCCTTAGATCAAGCAATAAAAGAGATCACACAAGCTCTTTAATTTATTATTACACTCAGAAACTAATTATATATTTCTAGCCAGTGCTATTATTCATATACTTTTAGAAAGATATCTTTGACAATCAAGCGCCGCCATACAACCCATTCCAGAGGCGGCAATTGCTTGACGATATTTATAATCCACAACATCACCAGCAGCAAAAATTCCCTGCGTGCTGGTTTGAGTCTTTTCCTGAATCGCAAGATATCCAAACTTATCGTATAATAAAAAATCTTTAAAAATCTCTGTATTAGGAGCAAAGCCTATAGCAACAAAAACACCAGCTGTTTCACGTGATTCTTCTTTTGCATTTTTAATATTTTTAATAGTTACACTTTTTACCCTCTGCCCATCTCCTTTAATCTCACTTACAGTAGAATTATAAATAATAAAAATTTTATTTGACCTCAAAACTTTTTCTTTTATTAGATCAGTCGCCGTTAACTTATCTCCAATGTGCACAATTGTAACTCTTCTTGCAAAACGAGATAGATGTTCTGCTTCTGTAACTGCAGAATTACCTCCACCTACTACAATAACATCTTTGTCTTTATAAAAAGGGGCATCACATGTTGCACAAACAGAAACCCCCTTTCCCCAATATACATTTTCCCCTGGACACAAAAGTTTTTTTGGGCTTGATCCTGTAGCAATAATAACACTTTTACACTCTAATTTCTTATTATTTTCACAATAGAGTTCATGCTCACGTGAAGAAAAGTTAACGCGCATTACACTACCAGATAAAAACTCACATCCACTTTGTTGAGCATGTTCTCTAACACCCATCATTAAATCAGGACCCAAAATAGACTTTTGCCCTGGCCAATTTTCTACATTTGTTGTTAACATAAGTTGGCCACCTGGCAAAGGCCCTTCTATAATTAATGTACGAAAACCTGCACGTGCAGTATAAATACCTGCAGTTAGTCCAGCCGGTCCAGAGCCAATGATTATTACATCATGTGTCATATTTGACATTGCGAAAAACTCCAAAAACTATGTTTTTTTTAATTTATAGAAATATTTGGGATAGCTCGTTTTAAAAATTTAAGTACCTTTTTTTTATAAATTGTACTATGACGATTGTGAAGCATTCCATGCTTACATTTTGGACCTATCCATAGTTTTGTATATTGTGATGAACAACTATTATCATAAAGTTTAATACTATGTGAAGGGCTTGTAAGACTATCATCACTAGAATGAATAAACATTATAGGAATTCTAATTTTTTTTACACATTCTATTGTCTTCATATCACTAATACTACAATTGGCAAAACACTGAAAAAGAAACTTAGTCACAGGAAAAAATGGAAAATACGGCAACCCAGACTTAAGTGTAAAACCTTTTAAAAGTGCTTTATAAAGATCACAATAAGCAGAATCTATAATAAGAGCATCACATAAATCAGGCGCTTGTTCTACAGCCTTTATAGCACATGCACCACCCATAGAGATTCCCAATACAATCATAGGCAATTCTTTCCCGCCAGGCACTTGCGTCACATCATGTAATAACCTAACTGCAGCGATAATGTCTTTATATTCATGACATCCGATAGAAATAACATTTCCCTCACTCTCACCGTGGGCTCTAAAATCAAACATTAAAATATTAAATTGAGGAAACATATTAACATATTCATACATAAACTCTTTTGAACCCCTATAGCCATGGCATAAAACAAGATTAGCTGAAGGTTTTTGTCTTCTTACAAGAATTCCTGCAAGTTTTATAGAATCTTTTGAAAAAAATGAAACAGGTTTTGTGTCATGGCGCATGTAAAGTTCATTACGAATATCACGTGCAATATCTGATTGTTTTTTACCATAAAAAATATTATCTCGAACAAAAGAAAATTGGGAAAGCATGTAATAGGAGATGCTACAAATTACCCCACAAACAATCAAAAGCAAAAAAAGGGCAAATAATATATTTTTTTTACTCCATGGCAATTTCACAACGTAAGCCCACCTTCGTAAAGATTTTTACCTGACAAAAAGTGAAAATGTAAATGCTGCACACTTTGCCCTGCATCTTTACCATTATTAGATATAAGATTAAATCCTTTTCCTTCAAGAACTTCAAAGGAAAGCGCTTGTATAATATCTAACAAACTCCACCATAATTCTTTATCTTTTAGTGTTTGAATATCACTTATGTGTTTTTTTGGCATAATTAAATAATGCACAGGGGCTTTGGGTGAAATATCTTGAATTACAATTACATTATCATTCTCTCTTATAATTTTAGCGGGAAGAATTTTCTGCGCTATCTTACAAAAAATACAATCATTATTTTTATCGCTCATAAAATTCTCTCTTTAAATTATTTTTACAATTATTTTACCCCGTATTAACCCGCACAAGATTAACACACTTTATATTACTTTTTATAGACTTTATTACCCCAAAATAGTGCCGAAGGTCGGAGTCGAACCGACACGGTATCGCTACCGCGGGATTTTGAGTCCCGTGCGTCTGCCAGTTTCGCCACTTCGGCCCATAAATTTCAAATTACAGACAATTTTTTACTTATGGTAACACATATGCTTGCACAGTCAAGAATAGACATTTATAAAGCTATTATGGGCGCTATAACTCAAACTCTATAAATGTGAAGATATATTTTCTAGATAAACACTACTAAAAAACTTAATTTTTGTTAAAATATACGTACATAAATTATAAGTTTATGCTCTGCAAAAAAGGGCCCTATAATAAAAATAATAGTTATATAAAAAGGGGGCAACATTTATGAAAAGACTTTACGCACCATGGCGGCATGATTACGTAAACAAATTTCACACACCAGATAAGTTAAATCATAACAATACAAAAGACAAAAAAGTCTGTGTTTTTTGTGAAAACTTTAAAGACAACCATGACGAAAAGCATTTTATAATAAAAAGATTTAACTCTACAGTTTTAATGATGAACTTTTACCCTTATAACGTAGGGCATGTCATGATTCTCCCTTTAGAACATAAGGGAGAACTTGCGGATCTTTCATTACAAACACGTACAGAGCTAATGGAGATACTTACTCTTTCAATGCCCATACTTAAAGAGGCTCTAAATGCACAGGGTTTTAACGTTGGGATAAATTTAGGTATAGCCGGAGGGGGCGGAATCCCTCATCACTTACATATTCATGTTCTTCCACGATGGTTGGGAGATACAAATTTTTTAGAATCAATAGGGCAAATAAAACTTTTAAGCTCAGATTTTCAAAAGATATATTTAAAGCTTAAAGAAAAATTTGGGATCATCACACTTTAAAAAATAAAAATTTTTGTTAGAATTAATTTTGCGTAATAATTATAAGTTTCACTCTTTAACTCTCAAGGGAGGTCAGTATGAAACAATATAAGTACTATCTCTTTATTATATCTCTTGTAGCATCGAGTGTATTATCTGCAAGATCTGTCTTTGATGAGTTTGCAGACAAACAAGATGCTCTATTCCGCAGATCACTTAAAACTTTAGATAGTCCATTTAGCTTTTTTTCACCCTGGTATGGTGATTTTGACGAAGATGAAAGTATATCAGCTATAACAACTCTTGAAAAGTCACAAAAACTACTACGCAGAGTGCAAAACTATAATGCACAATTGCTTAATACTTTACGTTATAGGAAAAACTACAAATTCGATGAAGTAAAAAAAGCAACACAAGAGATGCACCAGGTAATTAAACACGAACTAAAAAATCTAGAAGATCTTTATACGCAAGTAGGGGATGAACTAAAACAACTTAAAGATACCCCCGCGCCTAAAACAACCAAGACACTTCCAGCAAAATTACAAATGCGTGATCTTGATATTCAAGAGAGCGATAAGGGGGATAAGTATGTTATAACAATAACTCTACCTGCAGGCTTTAAAGAAGAAGATGTTAATATCTCGTTACACTCAGAAAAAAGCGGAGACCTAACACAAAATTCTATAGAGATAAATGCAACTAAAAAACAAGAACATTCGCGTAATAATCAGCATGTGGTTCAACAAGAGTCTAGATACTGCAGTCGAACATTACCTGTAGATATAGTCACAGAGAGTCTAAAAAAGAGCTTCAAAAATGGAATAGTCACACTCGAGTTTGATAAAAAAAGTGTGAAAAAAGAACCTGTAACTCCGGTAATAAAAGAACAAGAAGAAAAGAAAGCTAAAGCAGAACCAGTCTTTAAGAAAAAAGATAATAAAAAAGAACACAAAAAAAAGACAAAAAAAACAAAAGATAAATTTAAATATTCAGGAGAAGAGCTCTTCAATGACGAGCTAGAAGAATTAACAGCAGATTAATTACGGGCACATTATTAAAATAAGAAAAGAGAGGGGCACCCCTCTCTTTTCTTATTTTAATTAAAAATTTATGTGCTCCTTAAACCCCAAGTCCCTTCTTCTTTATACCCTTTGGTGACATTAAGATATGTCTTTTTGCTTCTATACTATTTTTTTGTAACAGGTGATAAAAAAATTCTCGATCAGCACTATTAACCACAGCCTGTTCATGAGATTCAGAAAGTACTACAGGGTACCCATACCCCTTTTGCACCTGATCTATAATTATATAACACAATTGTGTTATATAATTTTCTTTGTGCGTAACCCACATAGGAATTTCTACGCGAATAATTTCGCTTCCAACGTTTAAGTAAAAAAAACAGGGCTTTAAATACCCTGGGTACTCACTTACAATATGTGAATTACTATAAAATACAGTTGTGCGCTCAAATTCTTTTAGAAAACAAGAACATAATTGTGTGTCTAGAACAAGATCAACCTGTCTACATGGGAAAGTATTAAATTCACTATGACAAGATATACAGTTAGCACATGGAAACCTACACAATCCAATTTTGATTAAATTAATAAGCTCTTTGCTTTTTGGCATACTAATATAACCAGCGATAATAATCTCACGTTCGTAAAAATCCTGAAGAACTTCTATATATTTTTTTAGATAATACTCTTTTAAAGCACCAGATTTACCCTCTAAATACCAGAATATAAGGCTCCCATCCATAAGACATACAAAATTTTTTGTACTAAAATTATTATTATTATTTAAATACTCACAAGATTTTTTATAAGCGTGTGTTAATTCGAACTCTTCACGACACAAATCTACTCTTTCTGGTGAAAAAAAATCATAATTCTCGCGCACTAAAGTTTCTTGCTCATGTGTAAACACAAATGGCTCTGAGAAAAAAGAGACCCGCCCCTTAGCACCATATTCTAATAAACACCCCCCAATATTTATTAAATAACAAGAAACTCCACCAATGTGCCTGTCTGGATAAATTTGTGACCCGTCTACAGCAAGAACAGAATATTCTTTAATCTTTGGATTTATAGCTATAATATCACTAAGATTTCCGGCCCAATCCGGTAATAAAAAAGAACTTTGTGATCTCTCTATAGAATCTTTAAAAAATTTATCTTGTGAGATTTTACCCCATATTCCAAAAGCTAAATCTAATTGAACGCGATCCTGTGAAGAAAATAAAGAAATTTTCTCAAGCGCACACGAAAGTTTATATCTATCTAGCATCTTTTTATTTACTTTTATTTACTTTTTAAATTAGCTCCCCGTAATACGGGGATTAATTCAAGTCTATTATTTTAACTTTTATATTTATACATCCAAAACTGTAAAATAAAAATACAGGTCATTAAAACAACCCTAGAAGAGCCCAAAATAGTCTGGACAGGCAGTTTTAAAACAATAGCGCAACTAACCTCGATAAAGCCAGCAAAACCGTTAATCAAAACAAATAAAAGGCTAAATCCTTCTACACTTTTTGTGTTATACACTTTAATTACCTGTGGCAATTGGCTTACTGCGCCAATCAAAAGCATTAACCAACCCCCGATATTTGCTATTAAAATAGGGTTTATGTATAAAAATGGTAAAAATACAAACGCAAAAGTTATATTACATAAATAAAGAACCAAAAGTTTTTTTGAAACACAAGATTCATAAAATAATCTTTGCGCAATAAGAACAAGTGTTGCAATCATCTGCAATGGGCAAAAAACAAGATACGCCCATGGCAAATGTAATAAAAAAATATAATACATCATTGGAATATAAGTGTTTAAGTAAAGCAATAAAAAAAAGTCACTTAATCCTGTACCAGACTTTCTTTTAAAGTTATTTAAAACTTGAGGGATAAAACAGAAAAAGTATAAAGACTGGGCAAACCAAACAAAAAATGTTCTTGTTAATTCGCTCACGACATATCCCTAATTGTAGATCTTTAAAAAAAATTAATTACGAATTAAGAAAGTTTATCATAAAAACTTTGGTTATAAAAATGGCATATAATAAACATATATCAGAACTTGATAACAAAATCATTCAAACAAAAGACCCCCTAATTAAGGGGGTCTTTATGCCTTTTATTTATACAATTCTAAAAAATTGCTATCTTACTGGCTCACTTGTTAGCTCAACAGAAATACAACTCTTACTTCTTTTTAAAACAACCTCACCATCTCTACACTCTGGATCTGGGGTATGATTTGGAACCAAAAAACAATCTTCTGGTCCTTCAGAAACAAATCTAGGCGTTTTAGGTTCAGATGTAACACGCAAACGTAACCCTTTAGCAACACCAGTAACCAAAAGTTCTGCTTCAAACGGTACATCCCCCACTAAAAGAGAATTTAATCGCGCAGCAGAAGCAGCCCTTAGTTTACTTATATCACTTGTCCTTAAATCGTCCGCAGAATCATGCTCAGCTAGTAATAGCCTACCAAAATTACTAACACTTTCTGCCTCTTTATTTGCCCATTCAGAAATATCAGAAACAGTTAAATCTTCAGAAGAAAAAGCTCTTAATAAACCCACGTACATTTCTGGCGCTAAGACAGCTACAGAATTACCATAAGAATCTTTAACTATATTAACCACAACATCTGGTATCTCCATTTGTACATTTGTTAAAGTGGAAAAAACTAAAACAAAAGACAAAATACCCGTTCCTAAAAACCTTTGGCTTTTCATAAAACATCTCCTAAGATATTTAAAATTTATTGATATAAATTAAAGAAATTATTATAAGAAAGCCTACTAAATTAATATCAAAAAGTCAATTATAATATGCCCGATCAGCTTAAAAATTAAAGAATATCGCAAGTATCTTGATATTTTAAACATATATTTTCTAATATAAATATAGAGAAAAATAAAAATATAAAAATTTAAATAAATTTTGGGAGAGGCAAATGATTACATTTAAAGAACTTTTTTATAGCATTATAAGTGGGATCTTAGCGCTATTACTTATTCAAAATATCGCAAGTGGACTTCTTATTAATCAGGCAACACTTTACGTTGGAGATAAAATACTTATAAACACAGCACGTATTATTGCCGACCAAGATGTAGACAAAAAAACTTTTGATGAAGAATTTATAAAGACAATACGTCCAGCTGACTGGAAATTCTGGAAAGGCTCCTACCCTTGCAAAGTCACATTTAAAGCAAAAAACATCCCTTCTTCAACCTCTCTTTATCTCGCTTTTAGTGGACCAGCACTTGTTCTTGCACCTAAAAATAAAAAAGCCATATGGATTAAACATGTTCCAGAAGTTTATGGTGTTAAACAAAAGGCAGAGTATAGACTTATAGAAAAAGGTGATCTAACTGATAAAGACAATATAGAATTATTTATTAGAAACAAGAGAGCTGTTTTACTAGAACAGTAAGCCAGTTAGTATTGTTCGACTTCGCTCACAAAGAACAAAAATAGAAAGAAGGGGCGCCTGTTGGCACCTCTTCTTTAGTTTAAAATTATAAAAATTAATGGCCGATTAAATATCTTTTTATAAGCCATTGTCCCTTATTTTTACCCAATAAACCAACTCGTAACTGAACGTAGGCATTACTATACGCATATTCACCGTAATAAAAAAAATCAGATGACATTACCGTAAATACAGGGGCTTCTTCAGGCGTTAAATTATAAAATTCATCAATATCAAATAATACCCCATCTTTTTGAACACCATCTTTATGATGCTGATGCCCACGAATCATTCCACACATTTTAACCCGTCCATTATCAGAAGAGCTCAACACGTTCGCACGAAATTTCCACTCGTCATAACTTGCGGAAAAAAAGGGTCGTTCATTAGGGACAATAGCCCGCCCTTTAACAGAAACATCGCAAAAATCTCCCCAAAAAAAACCATTTACTGGGACCACACTTCCTCCTGTTTCTATGTATTCCTTAGGAAGTTCAACAACTTTAACAAAAGTTTTTTGATCTCCAATGTTTAATTCTCCACAAAACTTACTTAATTCACTTAAATCAAAAAATTCTTTTGGTTCTTCTCTTGGAAAAGATCCCTCTTTTGAAACAGCTTTACGTCCAGCCGAGCCAATTCCACCATGACAACACTGAACACAATTATAAGTTCCAGGTAAACCTGTTCTTGTAATTAAAAAAAGTGCATTAGATAAATAACCAAAAAGATTCATCATTTTTCCCCACACAGTATCTTTCTCTTTACAATCTTTAAAAGTTGTATTCCATTCACCCAAAAATCCGTACATCATTGCTATAACTCCAGTTTCGTGATTACCTCTAAGTAAAAAAACATTATCAGGATTTTTTAGTTTCAATTTTAAAAGTTTAGTCCAAACATCAATACCATTTTCCCCTCTGTCCGCATTATCCCCCAAAAAAAGAAGATAATTTCCATTATTTACCTGATAAGTATCACCAGCTTTTTTCAAAAAGCCTTTATCGGGAGAAGCCATATCTTCTAAATCTTTATCAAGTGAGGTAATTGTGCCGTGAATATCACCAACCACTAAAACATTAAATTCAGGAGGAATAAATTTTATTAAAACATGTTGTAAAGCATAATTTGAACCATCTTTTTCAACAATACCCCTCCATCCCTTAGCACTTAAAAAATCTGTTTGATATTTTATAAAGTCATCAATAAGCCCTTCTATCTCTTTTAACTTAACCTCTTGAGGTGACAACTTAACATTAGAAAGCGAATCTGCTAATTTTACTAGTTTCGTTTTCAACAAAGTAAGTGCTTCTGGCAAAAAATTAACAGAATATGTATATTTTAAAGATAAAAGCATTATTATACTAAACGTAAAAATTACAAGATTTTTTATCTTCTTATATTTCATAATTCTACCCCTTAGCTCCAACTAAAATTACAAAGATACCTGAATTACTTTCCCTAAAATATCGCCCATTAACACGCGTGAGACACTTTCAAAGTTTTCCTTATCACTTGTCACACAAATATCATAATATTCATTTTTATCTTTACGCTCCCCTTCTTTATTTAATTTAAATGTCGAATATACCCTTTTTGTCTGAGCAACAACAGGCTCTGTTGAATCAAGAATTTTTACATTTGATGGCACTATTTTCTTAATTTGTTCTCTTAAAAACACAAAATGCGTGCACCCTAGTGCAATCACATCTACATTTTTAACCAATAAAGGGTCTATGTAAAATTTTAGTGCTTTATATAAATCTTGCGACTCAAGCTCGCCTTTTTCTACAAAATCAACAAGATCTGAGCAGCCAACAGAAAAAACCTCTGCACCATTACTATATTTATTAATTAAATCTTTTTGATAAACACTATTTGCAGTTAACTGAGTTGAAAGAATAGCAACTCTTTTTGTTTTAGACTGTTCACAAGCAGGCTTGACCACTGGAACAACTCCAACAAATGGGACAGTAAAATGCTCTCTTAAAAAAGAGATGCTTGCAACAGTAGATGTATTACAAGCAATAACAACTAGAGAAACATTATAATTCTTTATCAAAAAGCTAGACATTTTGCGTGTAAGTTCCTGAACTTGTTCAACAGGCTTTTGACCAAAAGGGAAGTTTTTATTATCAGCCAGATACACCACTGGAACATCAGGAAGGGACTTTATTAACGCACGAAAAATACTTAAACCCCCAACGCCAGAATCTAAAACTCCTATCATGTTTTTACTTTTTATTTTCTTATTAATTTACCAGAACCTCCCAGCTTGAAAGTCTAGATGTTAATTCTTATTTTCCACAACACTTTTTATACTTTAAACCAGAGCCACAAGGGCACGGTTCATTTCGCCCAATTTTTTCTGTAGCCCTTCGGACAGTGTGCCCCTTTGTAACCCCTTCTATAGGAGCACCAAGCTGTAATGATTCTAATTCTTTCTCTTTTTCTTCTTCTATCTCATCAATAACGTCTACTGTGTATTCGTCAGGCTTCATCTGGAATATTCTTTGAACAATATCCCATCTGATCTGTTCTAACATGCGCTCAAATTCAAAAAAAGATTCTTTTTTATATTCTATAAGTGGGTTTTTGGCGCCGTAGCCTCTCCAACCAATGCCCTCTTTTAAATGATCTATATTTAAAAGATGTATTCGCCAGGCATGATCTATAGTCTCAAGTAGAATCCATTTTTCAGCACGATCAACAAGATCCTGCGGCATTGTAGCTCTAAATTGTTCATACTGATAAATCAAAAACTCAGCAATGGCCTCTTCTAGAGTTCCCGTGTATTTTTGAGAAAAATTGCTTCTAAAAAAAATATCTTTTTGTATTGTCGTTAACTTTTCAAGAGCTACATAAAGTTCTTCACGACTCTCAGCACTTATTGACTGCTTAGGGCAATAAATCTCAAAAAGCTTATGAACCACATCAGAAATCATCTCTTGAATAAGTCCTTTAATCTGCTCAGCCCCCTCTAAAATACTTCGACGATATTTATAAATAACAGTTCTCTGTTGATTCATAACATCGTCATATTCAATAAGATGTTTTCGTATATCAAAATTGTGTTTTTCTACTCGTTCTTGAGCTTTCTCTATGCTCCTAGAGACCATTCTGTGTTCTATGCTCTCTCCAGGCTTCATGCCTATACGTTCCATTGTTTTCTTAAGCTTTTCACCACCAAAAATACGCATAAGATCATCTTCTAGCGCAACATAAAACTTAGAAGATCCTGGGTCACCCTGACGGCCTGATCGGCCACGAAGCTGATTATCTATTCGCCTGCTTTCATGTCGCTCTGTACCTACTATACGAAGCCCTCCAGCATTAATAACACCCTGCCCCAACTTGATATCAGTCCCTCTCCCAGCCATATTTGTCGCTATAGTAACTTTATGTAACTCACCAGCTTCTTTTATTATTTCTGCCTCTCGTTCGTGCTGTTTAGCATTAAGAACATTGTGCTGAATAGCTTCAAGCGAGAGTAAATAACTTAAGTGCTCAGATGTTTCTATAGAAATAGTCCCTACTAACACAGGTTGCCCCCGCTTATAACAATCTTTTATATCGTCTATAACGGCTTTAAATTTATCTTCTCTAGTTAAAAAGATAATATCAGCTTCATCACGTCTGATCATTGGCATATTTGTAGGAACTACCACGACGGCTAATTTATAAATTTTCCAAAATTCTGCAGCCTCTGTCTCAGCAGTACCAGTCATACCGGCTAGTTTTTTATAAAGCCTAAAGTAATTCTGTAAAGTTATAGTAGCAAGCGTCTGATTTTCTCTTTCGACTTTAACTCCCTCTTTTGCTTCTAACGCCTGATGTAACCCATCACTGTATCTTCTCCCAGGTAAAATTCGCCCAGTAAACTCATCTACTATTAAGACTTCATCTTCTCTAACAACATAATCAACATCACATTTAAAAAGCGTGTGCGCACGAAGGGCCTGCGTCACATGGTGAAGAATCAAAATATTTTCAGGAGCATAAAGATTGTCTAGCTTAAAATAGTGTTCTATTTTATCTGTCCCAGATTCTGTCAACTGTACAGAACGGGCCTTTTCATCTACTTCATAATCTTCTTTACGAAGCGTTAATACACCACTATTTGCTTCTTTATATAGATTACTCCCCTTCTCGCTAGGCCCAGAGATAATTAATGGCGTTCGTGCTTCGTCTATCAAAATAGAGTCTACTTCATCGACAATTGCAAAATTCAAATCTCTTTGAACAAGATCTTCTAGCCCGAATTTCATATTGTCTCTAAGATAGTCAAAGCCAAATTCGTTATTTGTACCATATGTAATGTCTGCGTTATATTCTTTTTTACGCTCAGCATCTTCCATATAATTCTGAATCACACCAACTTCAAGTCCAAGATGTTTATAAATAACTCCCATCCATTCTGCATCACGACGAGCCAAATAATCATTAACAGTAACCAAGTGGGCCCCCTTCCCCTCAAGAGCATTAAGATATAATGGGAGAGTAGCAACAAGTGTTTTACCTTCACCTGTTTTCATTTCAGAAATCTTCCCCTCATGCAAGAATATTCCTCCCATTAACTGAACATCAAAATGTCTTTGCCCTAATTTTCTTATACTAGTTTCACGTACAACAGCAAAAGCCTCTGTAAGTAAAGAATCCAAAGTTGCACCCTGTGAAAGTCGCTCTCTAAATTCATTAGTTTTTTGTGTCAATTGATCATCTGTCAGAGATTTTACAGAAGGCTCTAACTCATTAATGCGTTCGACAAGAGGTCTTACCCGCTTTAACTCTCGCTCATTTTTTGTCCCAAAAATTTTAGCTAAAATATTCACAATCATAATACATTCCCAGCTATCGCTCGCCCAAAGAAAATATTTTAAAATACTTAAATATTAATATATCACAAATAATCTTTTATTTAAATATTTAACCATAAAGATTCACTCTGTATAAAGTTTTCCAGCAGCATCTAAAGATACAAACATTCGATTTATACAGTCTTTACCATATGCACAAGTCTGATTAATTCCTGCAGCCAAAAATTCAGCATCTGAGATATCTAAAAATTCAAGATTTGGACATGTAATTCGCAAATCAGGTAATTTATTTACTTTATTGCATTTAGAAATGTCTAGTTCTTCTAGCTTAATCAATTTAGATAAACAAGACAAATCAGTAATATCATTATCAGTAATAATTAAACGAACTAAATTACTCAACTTAGATAAATTATCCCAATCTTTAACCCTTTTACACCCGCTAATATTAAGCCACTTTAACTTTGACATAGAAAACAAGAATGATAACTCTGAAAAATATGTATAACTAATATTAAGATATTCTAGATTAAATAATTTTGACCAATCTGGCCATCTATTAATATTTTTACAACTTCTAATAGATAAACTTTTAAGTTTATAAAAACTAGAAAAGAAAAACATATCACTAATTCTAGAAAAACTTACATCCAACTGTTTTAATTTAGTTAATTTAGAAAAATCAGACCAACTATTAACACTTTCACACAAGCTAAGATTCAACTTTTCTAATTTTTTTAATTTAACTAAAAAAGAAACATCATATATCAATGTGTCTCTAAGATTTAAACTTTTTAATTTAGTGCACTTCTGCTAATATAAAACTTTTTAGTTCTATACAATAATATCTTAAATGTGCTATATTATAGAAATTTTAGATATTATTATTTTATAATTTGTTATCTTCCTGAATAATAATATTTTAGTTTAAGGGTCTTAGGGACTTTATGAATCGCGATATAAATCCTTCGTCTTCAAACAAATCAAATAATAACAGTGGGAAAATTGTACGCATAACAAGTACAGTTATCGATGTTCAATTTTCTCCAACAGACGTACCAGATATTTTAAATAGGCTTATAATCCAGTGTCCACACAAAGAGAATCCTTCACATATTAAAGAGATTAATTTAGAAGTTGCCCAGCACATGGGTGATGGTATTGTCAGGTGTATAGCACTTGAGCCACTTGAAGGAGTCTCTAGAAATTTAAAAGTTATAGACACAGGAACTCCAATAACAATCCCCGTTGGAAAAGAAGTTCTGGGGCATGTTTTTAATGTTTTAGGCAAACCAATCGATGGGACTAAAGATCTTAAAGCCAGTCAAGACTGGAATATCTATAGAAGTGCCCCAAGTTTAATAGAACAAAAGACAACAGAGGATATTCTAGAGACTGGGATTAAAGTTCTTGATCTTTTGTGCCCATATGTAAAAGGTTCAAAAATTGGACTTTTTGGGGGTGCTGGTGTGGGGAAAACTATTCTGGTACAAGAGCTAATCAGAAATGTTGCTATCGAACATCAGGGGTATTCTGTCTTCGTAGGCATTGGAGAAAGAACTAGAGAGGGAAGTGATCTTTGGCTCGATATGAAATCAAGCGGGGTTTTAGAAAAAACTGTTCTTGTCTTTGGACAAATGGGTGAGATGCCAGGAGCTAGATTGCGTGTAGGACTAACTGGTTTAACTATGGCAGAATATTTTCGTGACGAAGAGAAGCGAGACACACTTTTATTTATAGATAATATATTTAGATACGTTCAAGCAGGATCAGAAGTTTCTGCACTGTTGGGCCGTATGCCATCAGCCGTAGGGTACCAACCAACTCTGGCAACAGAAATGGGTATGTTACAAGAGCGCATAACAAGCACATATAATGGGTCAATAACATCTATACAGGCTGTATATGTCCCAGCAGATGACTATACAGACCCAGCACCAGCTACCACATTCCAGCATTTAGACGCCAGCACAGCACTATCTCGCAAGCTATTTCAGGCTGGGCTATATCCAGCAGTTGAGCCGCTAGAATCATCTTCTAATGGGCTTAAGCCACATATAGTCGGCAAAAAACACTGTGAAGTTGCCAATTCTATACAAAAAATCTTACAAAAATATAAAGAATTACAAGACATAATAGCTATCTTAGGTATGGACGAGCTTTCAGATGCAGATAAAACTACAGTCTATCGCGCTAAAAAAATTCAAAAATTTCTAACACAACCTCTGTTTGTTGCAGAACAACATTCAGGGCTTCCTGGTAGATTTGTAAAACGAGAAAAAACAGTAGACGATTTTGAAAAGATAATCTCTGGCCAATGTGATAGCATGCAAGAACAATCACTTTACATGGTAGGAACGCTTGAAGAAGCCATAGAGAAATCAAAAATTAACTTAAATATTTAAAAAATTTAAAATATAATCCACTATGTTTGAACTTGAGATAGTTTCTATCACCCAACATACAACATTAAATATAGAATGGTTAGAGATTGAGAGCCCTACAGGAAGTTTTTTTATAGGACCTTCTCATTCTTATCTTATCTCTCTTGTAAAACCAAAAAGTACTTTTATTTATAAGCTACCTGATCAAAAAGAACCAGAAACTATAGAAATTTTCTCAGGGATATTTAAAGTTAATAATAATAAAGCATTACTTGTTCTTGAGTAATTTTTTATCTTTCTTATCTGATTTATCTAAAAGTTTTAATTCCTGCATCTTTCTATAAAGCGTGCTTCTACTAATGCCCAATATATTCGCTGTAACAACTAAACTTCCCTTTGTCTCTTCTAAAACTATTTTAATAAGATATTTTTCTATCTCTTGTATTATAAGTGGATAAATATTTCCCTTTTTGTTCTTTTCAATACCAGAAGCCATTTTTTTAACCTCTGTTCTCAAAAGATCAAACATAGAACAGGCCATACTACCCCCTTTCATATGAAAAAAAATTTGAAAGAAAATGAGAAAGATAAAAAAACTCAAATAAACAAAAAGGTGACCCTGTTTTGTATAAATAATCTATTTTATATAAAAGACAATAAAGTTTTTTTAATTTTATAATATTATGTTTTTTCCAGTCCCTATTAATAAAAGTATATGGCAACCTAAAGCCCGCGCGTTTCGCCTGTGCAAAATCACCCAAATTTAAATAATTAATTACGCAACAAGCTCGCCACAAATGTTCAGCCCAAAAAGATATCCAAAACATTTCAGAATAATTTTTTTCTATAACAGACCATAGTTTAAAGAAATTATTAGCATCATAAGCAAAAAAATATTCAGATAACATACGCAATTGGGGAGTTTGCCCAATAATGTTTAAAACATACTCACTACATTCACTTAAATCACGTGTCCCTATAAGTTCTAAATAACGAATAATCATACACAAAAGATCAAGCGACATAGAAGAATCAGATAAAAAAATCTTCTTTATTATAGGATGCTTAATTATATAATTTTTTTCTTCGAAAAAATAATTAATTTTTTCGAAGGTACTTATGTCAATCTCTTTTGGTAATTCGATACACAATGAATAAGCACTTTGGAATTTAATCTCTTCTGGCAAAAAAAAAGTAAGAATATGTGGCCCTGTGTAATTATTTAAAATTAAAATGGTCTTTTTATAATTTTTCTCAGTAGTATCAGATAAAACATCTCCCATAAAATATATTTTGTATTCACCAAGAACACTTTGTTTAATTATTTGCGTAAATTCTCCAATATCTAAAGAGGTTATAGATAATCTTTTATATAAGAATGGGATATACCCCTTATCCTGAAGATAAAAAAAGAGTTTATTTATAAAAAGAGATTGATATTCTGATCCCTGAAAATAAAATACAGAATACTTTAACCAGAAAGATTTATCCTTTGCGCAATTAAGAAAATTTAGAATATCCATAATTATTAGATAAATAATTATCCCTCACAAAATGTTCTATTTTATGTAAAGATCTAAAGAGTTCTTTCTTAATAACATAATATATATATTCCCTGTTCATGATTGGGTTTCCAGCACATGAAGCAAGTGAAGAAAAATTAAAAGATTTACTTGCAATAACTTTTTTATTGAAGTTTAATAACTGGCATATAAGCTCTAATTTTATTTTTGTGTGCGCAAGAACAACATCCGGAGACACAAATTTTTGTACGGGTGTAATATTTTTTATTACAACACGAAGCGTATACCCATCTTTTGGATCAGAAACTATTCTATAACCTAGTAAATTAAAGTATTCTACAAGACTGTTATAAACAGCTACTGTTATATCTTCAAATTCAGAGGCGCTTTTTGGGATCTCTATAAAAAGTGATTTATAATTATTACAATTAGAGCTTACATAACGACCTTTTTTATAATTAACACATGAGACAAAAAGGATTAAAAATAATATAACAAACAAAAAATATAATTTACTAAAGTGTAACATCTACTTAGAAATACGATTAGAAAGACTAAAAAACGGAGTCTTATTTATTGGGCCCATAGAACTTGTATTTTGTTGAATAGAATACAATAACTTTTTCTCCCTTTTTTCTAAATTTTTTTTAGATTCTAATAAGCATAAATCAAAAATTTTTCTTAGAGAATCAAGTGCCAAATTTTTTATAATTTCAAATTGCTCCCATGAAACAGGTGTTCTCTCTGATGTTCCCTGAATCTCTATCAATTTTTCACTTTTTGTTATCACTATATTAAAATCTGCATCAGCTTGACTGTCTTCTATGTAAGAAAGGTCTACATGCGAAATGCCATTAACTATTCCAACAGAAATAGCAGCTATATGCTCCTTAAAAATATTTTCTTCTAAAATTCCAGCCTCAACCCACCTGTGTATAGCACATTCTAATGCTAAGCTCGCAGCAGTAATACATGCAACACGAGTTCCACCGTCAGCCTGCAAAACATCGCAGTCTATAATAATAGAACGCTCCCCCAGTTTTTCAAGATTTACTGTAGCTCTAAGCGCACGCCCAATTAGTCTCGAAATCTCTACACCTCTAGAATTTTTTTGCACCTGACTAGACTCACGTGTAGTTCTCTGTTGCGTTGCACATGGCAACATAGAATATTCTGCAGAAAGCCAACCTACCCTTTGGCCCTTAAGAAATTGGGGCACCTGTTGCTGTAAAGTTATAGAAACAAGAACTTTTGTTTCGCCAAGCTCAAAAAACACAGATGAATCTGCATACCCCAAAGCATCAAATGTAATTTTAATTGGGCGTATGTCGTTATAACTACGCCCATCTGTTCTTTTATTATTATCTTTCATAATTATATTTAAATATATCTTTTATAATATTTATGTTTTCTCTAGATCTGGGGCTACCAGACGTATTCTATCTGTTTCACGATCATATGCAGTAACTTTAACTGTTAATTTATCCCCTGGCTTTATAAGTTTATCTAGCCCGCGTTGCTTACTCTTAGCAATAGCAGAGATATGAACTAATCCCTCTTTTCCAGGGACAAGCTCAACAAAAAGTCCAAACTCTACAATGCGACGTACTATTCCAGAGAAAACAGATCCCACTTTGATATCGCCAGACAAAATTCTTACCCATGATTCAGCTTCTGCAGCTGCTGTACTGCTTCGTGAATAAACATTAATTTTACCGTCGTCATCAATATCAATTTGAGTATTAGTTTTAGCAACTATTTCTTTTATGGTTTTGCCTGCAGGCCCAATAATCGCCCCTATCTTATCTTGAGGAATTTTAAATGTAATAACCCTAGGTGCAAGATCAGAAAGCTGTTTACGTGGGGCATCAAGAGCTTTTTTCATTTCGCCCAAGATAAATAATCTGCCCTCTTTTGCCTGCTCTAATGCTTTAACAAAAATATCTCTTGGCAGCCCAACTTTATCTTTAATGTCCAGCTGAAAAGCCATCACACCATTTTCTGTCCCAGTGACTTTAAAGTCCATAAGGCCAAATGCGTCTTCGTCTCCTAAAATATCTGTAAGCACATGGAATTTCCCACTAGAATCTCTAACAAGTCCCATTGCAATACCACTTACCATATTTTTTATATGAATTCCACCGTCCATTAACGCAAGAGTTGTTGCACAAACACTTGCCATAGAGCTAGACCCATTTGATTCAAGAATATCTACAACGGTTCTTATTGTGTAGGGAAATTCATCTTGCGTGGGCAAAACATTAAGAAAAGAACTTTCGGCCAAAGAGCCGTGACCAATGTCACGACGGCTAGCACCCCTTATTGGCTTAACTTCGCCTGTAGAAAATGGGGGGAAATTATAGTGCAACATAAAAGATCTCTCTTGAACACCCCCTAAAATAGTCTCTACTTTTTGAGCATCTTGATTTGTCCCCAAAGTAAGACTGGCAAGCGCTTGCGTCTCTCCCCTTTGAAAAAAAGCAGACCCATGCACACACGGTAGTATCCCAGCTTCGCTATAAATTTGTCTCACTTGAGTTAACCCTCTACCATCAAGACGAGCATTTTTACGCGCAATTGCATCTGGGATATTCTCTTTAATTAAAATATCAAAAAGATAGGTTATAACTGATTCTGTGATCTCCCCACTTGCCATCTCATTTGCAAAGTGAGTAAATAATCCGGTATTAAGTTTTTCTAAATTTAACCTGCGCTCACTTTTAGAGGTAGAAAACATTAGATCCACAAAATTTTCTGGCAAAGCGTTTTTAACCTTAACTTTCAAGCTCTCCCAATCTATTTTGTCATGAGTATGAAGTTGTGTAACACCCAATTCTTTCTGAATGGATAATTGCCAATCTATCTGTTTTTTAATCTCTTCATGTGCTTTAAAGAAAAGATCAATAAGTTCTTCTTCTGAAACTTCATTACAGTGCCCTTCGATCATGCAAATGCCATTACTTGTCCCGGCGATAGTAATATCAGAATCTGCTTTTTCTATCTCTTCGTAATTAGCATTAAAACACCATTGCCCATTAATTTTACTTGCCTGAACAGCTCCAATAGGCCCCAAAAACGGGATGGGTGAGATAGTAAGTGCTGCAGACGCACCAATTATAGAGAGTATATTATTTGGAAACTTCCCATCTGAAGAAAATACTGTGCATAATATTTGCACCTCATTAAAATAAAATGGGGGAAACAAGGGTCTAATTGGCCTGTCAATTAGACGGGAGGCCAGAACCTCCAGATCACTTAATTTACCCTCTCTTTTGATATATCCACCCGGAATTTTACCTGCAGCAGAAGGTCTTTCACGATATTCAACTGTAAGTGGGAAAAAACCAGGGAATTCCCGTTCTTCTTTTGAGGCAACAACAGTTGCCAAAACTATATTATTACCAGCACGTATCCATACAGAACCATCGGCTTGACGAGCAAACTTGCCTATTTCTATTTCTAAGCCTAATTCTGGAAGTTTAAATATTTTATGCATATATGTACCCCAATTATTTTAAATTACAAGTATGCTCTTAGAGATACTTTTGCTCTTTTAACTTCTGCACAGTATCTTCATAGCTTTTTATACTATTCTTTTTAAGATAATTTAAAAAAGACCGACGTCTTCCAACCAATTTAATTAACCCATATTGTGAATTCATATCTTTTGGAAACTGTTTTAAATGTTCAGATATCTGTCTAATTCTTTCTGACAATAAAGCTACCTGTATTTCACACGAACCAGTGTCTTTACTGTTCTGGCAAAACTGTTCTATAATTTTGTTTTTTGTATTCTTAATTTCCATTCGTTATTTCCTTTAAAATTTAAATATTTTATTAATATAGGCGCGAGCGGACTCGGACCGCTGACCCTTGCTACGTCAAAGCAATGCTCTACCAACTGAGCTACGCGCCTATTTAGCTAAAGAAATCTTATCTAATCCTGCTTCAAGAAGTTCTTCGTCACGTGCCTTTTTTTCAAATTCTGAAATATCTTCTCCAAGATATTTCAATTTAAATGAAGCAATTCCAGTCCCTGCAGGAATTAGTTTACCAATTACAATATTTTCTTTCAACCCATAAAGATGATCGCACTGTCCAACCAAAGCAGCCTCTGTTAAAACTCTTGTAGTCTCCTGAAATGAAGCCGCAGAAATAAAACTTTCTGTTCCTAATGATGCTTTAGTTATCCCCATCAATATAGGTTTAGCTGTAGCTATTTTCTTTCCCTCTTTTGCAATTAATCTATTAACAGCCTGAAGATGTAGCTTATCAACTCGATCCCCAACAACAAAATTTGTATCTCCAGATTCTGTAATTCTAACCTTGCGCAACATCTGACGAACAATAATCTCTATATGCTTATCATTTATATCTACACCCTGTAAAGTATAAATTTCCTGCACCTCTCTTACAAGATATCTTTGTACCTCGTCTGGTCCCAAAATTCTTAATATGTCGTGAACATTAGGCATACCAGATGTTAACGAATCCCCCGCATGGACATGTTCGCCATCTTCTACATTGAGGTGCCTACTACGCGAGACATTATATTCAAAAACTTCACCCTCTTCTGTTGTTACTGTAATCTTTCTATTCCCTCTATGCACACCACCAAACTTTACTATCCCATCTACTTCGCTCAACATAGCAACATCTTTAGGGACCCGTGCTTCGAACAACTCTGTAACACGCGGTAATCCACCAGTAATATCTTTTGTACGTTTCTCTTCTCTTGGTAGCTTTGCTAAAATATCACCATGGAAAAGTTGCTGTTTATCATCTATCGTCAAAATCGCTCCAGTAGGAAGATAATATCTTCCAATTTCTCCGCCATCTTTATCAAAAACCTCTATATACGGCTGTCTTTTCTCATCACGCCTTTCAAGAATAATCTTACTAGAGTGTCCAACAGCTTCATCAAAATGTTCTTGATATGTCACATTTTCGATAAGATCTACAAAATTGGCAATCCCTCCTTTTTCTGTCATAATCACTTTATAAGGGTTCCATTCAACAATCTTTTGACCAACAACAACAATACCACCATCCTGTACCAATATCACAGCCCCATATTCAAGCTTAAACTCTTCAAGCTCACGTCCATCATCAGATGTAACAACCAATTTTGACCGCCTGTTCATAACCGTCCAAAGATTATTACGATTCTTCACAGCATAAACATTCTTATAAATCAGCTTTCCACCAAAATGCGTTTTATAAAAACTTTCTTCAACCAAACCACTTGCAGCACCACCAACGTGAAAGGTTTTCATAGTAAGCTGAGTGCCAGGCTCCCCAATAGATTGCGCTGCTATAATTCCAACTGCAGTTCCAATATCAACAAGCTCTAATGTCGATAGATCCATCCCGTAACATTTTGCACAAACACCTCTTTTTGCCTGACAAGTAAGTACAGATCTTGCTGCTATTTCATTTACAGCAGAATCCCTTAACGCTTCTACAATATTATCAATAATAAGATCGCCCTGTTTTGCAATCAACATCCCAGAGACAGGATCTTTAATATCTTGCGCAGCAACGCGCCCAAATGCACGATCGGCAAGAGGCGCTATAAGCTCGCCATATTCTTTTAAATCGTTCATAACTATATAGCCCAATGTCTGACAATCATGCATAGTTATAACTACATCTTGAGAAACATCTACAAGCCGACGAGTTAAATATCCAGAATCTGCAGTACGTAACGCTGTATCTGCTAAGCCTTTACGTGCTCCATGTGTCGACACAAAATATTCAAATACACTTAAACCCTCTTTAAAATTTGAAAGCACAGGTGTTTCCATAATTTCACCTGATGGAGTTGCCATCAACCCCCTCATCGCAGCAAGCTGACGAATTTGTTGTTTTGATCCTCTAGCTCCAGAGTCTAGCATCATAAATACAGGATTAAATAATGGATGGCTTTTATCAACATTTTCAGAAGCTTTACGGTCTTGATCTTCCAAACAAGATATCATACCATTTGTAACATCTTCAGTAACTCTGGCCCAAATCTGTACAACCTTGTTATAACGTTCGCCATTGGTAATAGCTCCCTCCAGATAAAGTTTTTCTGTTTCATCTACAGCCCTTTGTCCTTTTTCAATTATATCCTTTTTAATACCTGGAATTATTAAATTTTCTACAGAAAGAGATATTCCACCAAGTGTCGCATAAGTAAAACCAAGCCGCTTGATCTTATCTAGAGCAACTACAGTAGCATCAGAACCGCATCCCTTGTACATGCGCTCTACAAGTTTTATAACGTCCTTTTTCTTTACAGCTTTATTAACCCATTCAAAATCTGCAGTTTCTGGCAGCGATTCATAAAGCAATATTCTTCCCACTGTTGTCGAAACTATTTTCCCAGAAGAAAGACGAACTTTAATTGAGGCATGTATATTTATTTTACCGTGTTGATAAGCATAAATAACCTCATTTATATTCGAAAAAACTGAATTTTCACCCTGAACATTTTTCCTTCCTTTAGTCAAATAGTAAAGTCCAATAACCATCTCTTGTGATGGAACAGCCAATGGTCTTGAGCTTGCAGGAGAAATTATATTTCTTGTTGATAAAATAAGCCGTTTAGCCTCTTCACGAGCCTTTTTACTTAATAAAACGTGAACAGCCATCTGGTCACCATCAAAGTCTGCATTAAATGCAGCACAAACAAGTGGGTGAATTTTTATAGCCTTACCTTCTACCAAAATAGGATAAAAAGCCTGAATACCCAATCTGTGTAACGTAGGAGCACGATTTAATAACACTGGACGATCGTTAACAACAGCCTCTAACGCCTCCCAAACTTCAGGGGTCATTTCTTCAACCATTTTTTTGGCTACTCGCAAATTAGCAGCATGCTCTCGCGTCTGAAGCTCAATATAAACATGAGGTTTAAAAAGTTCTAATGCCATAATCTTAGGAAGCCCACATTGGTACATATTTAGCTCTGGGTCAACAACAATTACAGAACGACCTGAATAGTCCACACGCTTACCCAAAAGATTTTGCCTAAATCTACCCTGCTTTCCTCTTAACATTTCGCTTAATGACTTTAATGGCCTACGATTAGACCCCCTAACAGGCTGTCCTCTTCTACCATTATCTACTAAAGCATCAACTGCCTCTTGAAGCATTCTTTTTTCGTTCTTAATAATAACGTCAGGAGCCTCAAGCTCTATAAGTCTTTTTAGTCTTATATTCCTATTTAATACTCGCCTATAAAGATCATTAAGATCAGAGCTTGCAAAGCGTCCACCCTCCAATGGAACCAATGGACGTAAATCCGGTGGTAACACTGGTAGAACTTCTAGAATTATCCATTCAGGTCTTATGTTAGCCTGTAACAAACCCAAAAGAACTTTATATCTTTTTGCCAGCCTGTGCTTAACCGCAACAGAAGTTGTCTGAGTGTATTCGTCAAGAATTTTTCGCACTTCAAAATTTAAATCCATCGCTGACAATAATATTCTAATAGCCTCTGCTCCCATTCCAGATTTAAATACAAGATCATCTTCGTGGGCTCTTATATATTCATCATATTCTTGAGCATTTAAGATAGTCTTAACAGCGTATGGCGAGCTCCCCTGATTTAAAACTATATAACTATCAAAATATATAACTCTTTCTAGATCTCTTACTGTCATACCGGTGATTAAACTCAAATAACTTGGAATACCCTTTAAAAACCAGATGTGACACACTGGTGAAACCAAATTAATATGCCCCATTCGTTCACGTCTAACACGTGATTGAATAACCTCAACGCCACATTTTTCGCATGTAACACCTCTATGCTTCATGCGCTTATATTTACCACAATTGCACTCCCAATCCTTAATTGGCCCAAATATACGCGCACAAAATAAACCATCACGCTCTGGTTTTAAAGTTCTATAGTTTATGGTCTCAATCTTTTTCACTTCGCCATATGAAAGAGAACGAATCTTTTCAGGAGAAGCTATTCCTATTTTGATTGCATTAAATTGCGTAGAATGAATATATTCACGAAATCGCTCGAACATTCTATTATTCACCGGTTTGCTCCTTACTTGTTTTAAGAAGATCAACCTGTAATCCCAAGCTTTGAAGTTCTTTTACTAAAACATTAAACGACTCTGGAATACCAGGATCTGGCACCTCATCACCGCGCACAATCGCTTCATACGCTTTTATTCTCCCATTAACATCGTCTGATTTAATAGTCAACATCTCTTGAAGAGTATAAGCAGCACCATAAGCATAAAGCGCCCATACTTCCATTTCCCCAAGTCTTTGGCCACCAAACTGTGCTTTCCCTCCCAATGGCTGTTGTGTAATCAAAGAATATGGCCCAACGGAACGGGCATGCAACTTATCATCAGCAAGGTGATTAAGTTTCATCATATAAATATATCCAACAGTCACCGGCTGATCAAATAAATCGCCTGTGTACCCATCATAAAGTTTATATGTTCCAGTGTCAGAAAGTCCCAACTGTGTAAGTAACGGCTTTATCTCATTAGCATAATCTGCTCCTGCAAATATAGGAGTCTTGATAAAAATCCCAAATTCAGCAGTCTTCCTTGCAAAATCTATAACTTCATCTTTACCAGAAGTTTTTTCTATATCTTCTATTAATTCTTTACTATAACATCCAATAAGTTTTTTCTTTATATCTAGATAAGAAGCCTCATTAATAATATCTATTAATTCCCTAGACATTTTTTTACTTGCCATACCCAATACAGTTTCCATTACTTGCCCAACATTCATACGCCCAGGAACACCAAGCGGATTTAAAACTATATCTACAGGGGTTCCGTCTTCTAAATATGGCATATCTTCTCTGTTAACTATTTTTGAGACAACACCTTTATTACCGTGTCTTCCAGCCATTTTGTCACCAACAGAAACTCTTCGCTTAGCTGCTACATAAACCTTAGCCATTTTAATAACACCTGATGGTAAATCATCCCCCTTACGCAGCTGATTAATTTTCTCTTCTTTTAAAACAGACAACACATGCACCTGATTATTAAACAATTCTTTATAATAAATAATTTTTGCATTTGTCTCTTTATTTCCAGTATCTATATCAAAAATTTTAACTATATCCATTAACTCTAATTGTTCTTTAGTATATTTATTTTTATTTTTTTTAATTCCTGTCTTATTATCCAAAAGAATAATAATTTTATCTCGAATTCCTTTTGTCAAAATAGTAATATGATTATTAAAAATTTCTTCTATCTTTTGCGTCTCTTTTTGTACAAACTCTTTATATCTTTTATCTTTTCTAATACCACTTCTAGAAAATATTTTTACATCTACAACAGTACCTTCAACACCAGGAGGCACTCTCAAAGATGTATCTCGAACCTCACGAGACTTTTCACCAAATATTGCGCGCAAAAGTTTTTCTTCTGGAGAAACCTGTACGTCCCCTTTAAGGGTCACTTTCCCTACCAAAATATCACCAGGTTTTACACGAGTTCCTATCTTGACAATACCATCTTCATCAAGAGCCTTAAGATCACCCTCTGCTACATTAGGGATATCTTGAGTAATCTCTTCAGCACCCAACTTAGTTTCTCTTGCCTCGACAACAAACTCTTCTACGTGTACAGATGTAAACACATCATCTGCTACTAATCTTTTACTTATTACAACAGCATCTTCAAAGTTATATCCACGCCAAGGAATAAAAGAAACAAGCACATCATTTCCTAAAGATAACTCACCTTCATAAGTTCCAGCTCCTGATGCAATTACATCCCCTTTTTTAATCTCATCTCCAACTCTTACAGCAGGATCATAATGAATCCATGTGTTATGACTTGACCGTGAGAATTTTTTTAAAGTATAAACCTCAATTGGACGAGAAATCCATTCATGTTCACTAACTTGCGCATCATTAACTCTTACAACAATTTTGTCAGAAGATACATAGGCTACAGTTCCCGAAGACCGTGCATGAACAACAGCACCCTCTAAAGACCCAACCTCGATTTCCATTCCAGTCCCTATTAAAGGAGGGCAACATCTTATTAATGGAACCGCCTGCCGTTGCATATTTGATCCCATTAAAGCTCTATTGGCGTCATCATGTTCCAAAAATGGAATTAACCCAGTTGGCACAGAAAACAACTGTCTAGGTGAAGCATCTACATAAGTTACTTCGGCAGAATCAACCAATAAAATATTCCCATTTTTTCTTGCAAGAACTTTAGATTCAACAATTTTATTACACGCGTCAACGGTGACTGTTGCTTGCGCTATAGTTTCATCCAATTCCTCAAAGGCATCAAGATAAACAACCTCATCTTTAACAACACAATTTTTTACGGGACGATAAGGTGTTTCGATAAATCCAAGATCGTTTACTTTTGCATATGTAGAAAGTGACGATATTAACCCAATATTTTGTCCCTCAGGTGTCTCAATAGGGCAAATTCTTCCATAGTGTGAAGTATGAACATCACGAACTTCAAATGTAGCTCGTTCACGTGTTATACCACCAGGGCCAAGAGCAGAAAGTCGTCTCTTATGCGCCATTTCTGCTAATGGGTTTGTCTGGTCCATAAACTGCGAAAGTTGTCCTGTTCCAAAAAATTCACGCAACACAGCAGCCAAGGGTTTAACATTAAGAAAATCATATGGCATTAGTGCAGAGTAATTCTCTTGCAATCTAAATCTCTCTTTAACTATTCTTTCTATACGAGCAAAGCCGACATATAACTGACCCTGTAAAAGCTCACCCACCAACCTGATTGCCCTATTCCCCAAATGATCAATATCATCAAGCTCACCTTCACCCCGTTCTTTTAATCCTATAAGGTAATTAATCGTAGATATAATATCCTTTTGTGTAAGATGCAAATTAGATTCAGGAATATCAAGCCCTAATTTTCTATTAATCCTGGTTCTTCCTACAATGGTTAAATCATAAAATCTTGGGTTAAAGAATAAATTATTAATATATTCTTCCATAATCTTAACAGTAGGAATATCCCCAGATTTTAATTTACTATAAACCTCTTTAAGTGCATCTTCATACAATACTATATGATCTTGCGCTAGCGTAAGCGCTATAGTTGGCTGGAAAATATACCCCGAAGATTGTATAATTTTAAAATAGGATACTTTAGAAAGTGTTTCATCAATTAATTCTTCTGTTATAAATGCCCCCTGAGGTAAAAGAACCTCGCCAGTCTCTTTGTCAATAACACTTTCTGAAATTACTCTATTAATTAAAGTATTCTTTCTAACAATAAGTGATGTAATACCTAATTTTTTAAGTTTATCTATAACAGCTTTAGAAATTCTCTGGCCTGCTGTAAACTCATTTTCCAATTCTTTAGGCAAGGCACCAATCTCTAATCTTTGCCCTATAAGACTTTCATCTATTTTTTTATAAAACTTCCCACTCTTAACATCTATAACTTCAAATTTATAAAAAACTGAAAGCAAAGAATTTTTGTCAAACTTAAGTGCCTGTAAAAAAGTAGTAACTAATATTTTTTTCTTTTTATCTATTCGAACATATAAAATATCATTATGATCAAACTCAAAATCAAGCCAAGATCCTCTTCCAGGAATTAGCCTGGCAATACGATATGGCTGGCCACGAAAATCTTTAGTCTTTCTACTTACTGTAAAAATAACACCTGGAGCTCTATGAATTTGGCTCACAACAACTCTATCTACACCATTAATTAAGAAAGTTCCTTGACTTCCTAATTTAAATATATGATCCCTATCTTCATATAAGTCCACCATTACCGGTAAATCACAAAAAAACACATCCTGTTCTTTTATATCCCTAATCACTTTCTTAGATGTTTGCTGATCAATATCCCAAGTCAGCAATTGCATCTTTACTTTTAAAGGCATCGAATAAGTTTTGCCACTATAACGGCACTCATCGACAGAATTATTAACTTTTATAGTAACACGAGAAAAACATTTTTTACAAGGAACATAAGCAGCGGTTTTCTGTTTACACTCAGGGCAAACATCAAAATCTAAAAGTCTTGCAAAACCAGTTTTTTTACATGAAGAACAAGCCCATTTGTATCTGTTCTGTATACCGGTAAGTTGTCCACATATACATGACCATTCTCCAAGCTCATAACTTACATATTCAAGAGAGATTTTTTCATTATGCTCTATAGGAAAAGTATCACGGAAAACCTTTTCTAGTCCAATATTTTTTCGTTCACTAGGTAAGCAATCTAGCTGTACAAAATCATTGAACGACTTCGATTGAACCTCAATGAGATTGGGTAAAGACACAACCTCTTTTATTTTTCCAAAGGATTTCCTCAAAACACCCTTACCTCTTCTGTATTGAGACATTCAATCGCTCCTAATCACTAAAAAACCCAACTCTAAATAATACAAACATTAAAAGCGTAAAAAGCAAAGGAGCTTTTTATCTATTTTATTAGACAGCTCCCTTGCAATTAGTTTTATCATTAACACAGACAGTTTTTAAGAAAGTTCTACTTTTGCACCAGCCTCTTCAAGTGTTTTTTTAATTTTTTGTGCGTCCTCTTTTGAAGCAGCCTCTGCCACAACAAAAGGAACATTTTCAACAGCCTCTTTTGCCGCACCTAAAGAAAGTGTCGACACTGTCCTTAAGGCCTTAATAACTTTAATTTTATCAGCTCCAGATTCTTTTAAAGTTATTTTAAATTCATTTTTCTCTTCAGCTGGCGCAGCAGCCTGTGCAGAAGTAACAGGCACAGTAGCTACAGCTGCAACCGGTGCAGCAGCCGAAACTCCAAACTTCTCTTCTAAATCTTTAATTAACCCAGCCAATTCCATAACTGAAAGTTTACTAATTTCCTCTAAGATTTTTGCTGTAGTCGCTGACATAAAAACTCCCTTAAACTATTATAAATATCTAAATTAAACCTACTTAATTATTACAAGAAGCGAATAGCTCATATAATTTTTTACAAATTTTTATTGCCCCTCTTTCTTTTTGTCTTCTATTTTTTGTAAAACATATAATAATCTAACTATCATGAGATTAAGTATACGTACAAAAGAAGATATAGGCGCTTGTAAAGTCCCCGCAAGTTGCGCCAGCAAAATTTCACGCGATGGTAAAGAAGCAAGAATTTCTAAATCCTGCTTACTAAGTGTTTTTGACTCAAAATAACCAGCTATAATTTTTAATGCTTCATTATCTTTAGCAAAATCAACAAGTTTTTTAGACACAGCAGGTACATCTTTATTAGCAAAAACTAATCCAACCTGATCTTTAAAGTTTTCTTTAAAAGAATCAACCCCTGGTAGCCCCTCTACTGCTATGCTCATAAGATTAGCTTTGGTAACTTTAAATTTACCATTTTGTTCACGCAAAACCTTCCTTAAACTTTGTAATTTTGCAACATCAAGCCCTTTATAATTTACCAAAAATGCTGCCTGTGATTGGGCAAAAAGTTTTTTCACTTCAGAAATAGCTATCTCTTTTTCCTGTCGATTCATAACAACACCTTTATGTAATTTCATCAGGATTTATCTGAACACCAACGCCCATTGTTGATGAAACTGTAACTTTTTTAATAAATTTACCCTTTGAAGTTGCTGGTTTATGGGCCTGTATAGATTTTAATAAAGCAACTAAATTTTCACGCAGTTTTTCACTACCAAACGATACCTTTCCAAATGGAGCATGCAAAACACCTGTTTTGTCATTCCTAAAAGATACTCTGCCCTTTTTTAAATCAGAAACAATAGAAGCTATATCAAAAGTTACTGTTCCAACCTTTTTATTTGGTAAAAGTCCCCTTGGCCCCAAAATTTTTGCGACTTTACTAACTACACCCATAACATCTGGTGTGGCAACAGCAGCCTCAAATTCAGACCATCCCGACTCTATCTTTTGTGCCAAATCCTCTGTACCAACATAATCAGCGCCCGCTTTTTTAGCAGCATCTTCGTATTCACCCTTAGCAAAAACAATAACCCGTACTTTTTTTCCTATTCCGTGTGGCAAAAGAACAGATCCTCTTACTGTTTGCTCACCCTTAGACGGATCTATTCCAAGCACAATATCCGCATCTACAGATTCATCAAACTTTACATGTGCATTCTTTATAACAAAATCAAGCGCTGTCTTGCCAGAAGACAGATTTGTATGGCTTAAAGCCTCTTTTGCTTTTTTATGTTTTTTCCCTATGTTACTCATAACAATATCCACTAAAATTTTAAATTCACAAACTTTTCAATCAACTACAGCAAGCCCCATGCTTCTCGCACTCCCCGCTACAACTTTTTTTGCAGCCTCTAAATCAAATGCATTTAAATCTGGCATTTTAATTTTAGCTATCTCTTCTATATCACGCCATTTAATAGTTCCAGCAGATTCTTTGCCAGGATTATGAGATCCAGTTTGAATATTAGCTTTTTTTCTTAATAATTCAGAAACGGGTGGTGTTTTTAAAATAAAATCAAAAGTCTTATCTGTATAAATATTAATAAACACCGGAACTGTTTCACCCTTTCTATTAGCCGTCACTGCATTAAATTTTTTACAAAAATCCATAATATTAACACCATGTTGGCCCAAAGAAGAACCAACAGGCGGCGCAGGGGTCGCACTTGCGGCTTGAATTTGAAGTTTAACTGTAGCCTTAACTTTCTTTGACATATTACCTCACAACATCTTAAACTACTTTTTTTACCTGATCAAAACCCAACTCAACAGGCGTAAGCCGGCCAAAAATACTTACCATAACAGTAAGTTTCTCCCTTTCTTCATCAACTTTATCAACAATCCCTACAAAACCAGAAAAAGGGCCACTGCTAATATGTATCTCAGAACCAACAACAAAAGGGGTCTTTTCTTCAGATACTGCTAATTTACCAGACATTTGAGAAAAAATTCTATCAACCTCTTTGTCAGAAAGAGGCACAGGGCTCTCTCCACCTAAAAACCTTGTAACACGTGGATTAGCCGCTATTAATCTATGTGCTTCACCAGTCATCTCCATCTGAATAAGAAGATACCCTGGAAATATTTTTTCTTTTCTTGTTTTATTATCAGAAAAAAAACTTACAACTTCACCAGTTGGAATTAAAATTTGCCCAAAAAAATCCTGCATATTCTCTTCGATTATTCTTTTTTCGATATCTGTCTTAACAATATCTTCAAATCCTGTATAAACCTGAACAACATACCAACGCTTCATTTTGCACTCTATATTTTTTTATTTATCTTTAACAAAAGCTAATAATCTTTTTTATCAAAACAGTAAACAAAGCATCCATTCCCCCAAGGATAGCCGCAAAAATAAGAACCAATATACACACAATAATAGTTGCTCCAATAAGCTCATCACGGCTCGGCCATGTAATTTTTTTTATCTCAGCTCTTACTTCATTAATAAACATCCATATTTTATTCATCTTTTTACCTTTGTTAAATCAATCTTGGCAGGCCAGGAGGGATTCGAACCCCCAACCCGCGGATTTGGAGTCCGCCGCTCTACCAATTAGAGCTACTGGCCTACTCCCCTATCATTTAGTCTCTTTATGAACAGAATGTTTTCTACATTTAGAGCAATATTTATTAAGTGCTAATTTACCAAAAGCTCTTTTTTTTGAAACTTTTTTATTATAGTTTCGTAACCCACAACCAGCACATTCGAAATGAATTATAACTCTGTTCTTTGCCATAAAACTCTCTATTTCAAAAAATTTTAATATATCTTTAATATATCAAATGGAGCCCGCGACCGGGATTGAACCGGTGACCTCTCCCTTACCAAGGAAGTGCTCTACCAACTGAGCTACGTGGGCTTTTTGCTAAATTTCATTACTCTATTTTATTAACTTCCCTGCCCCATAAAGCAAATACTTACCCTACAGGGATTTTTATTATAACATAAAAAATACATTTTGATTAGCAAAATGTATAGAATTATGGAGCTGGCAACTGGACTCGAACCAGCGACCTGCTGATTACAAATCAGCTGCTCTACCAACTGAGCTATGCCAGCATCGTCACCTGGAGCGGGAAACGGGGATCGAACCCGCAACCTACAGCTTGGAAGGCTGTCGCTCTAGCCAATTGAGCTATTCCCGCCTTGCATCTTTATCTGTCAACAAAATCATTATACTTAATTTCTATCTTGCTGCAAACAACAAATTATGGTGGGGAGGATAGGATTCGAACCTATGAAGGCTGCGCCAACGGATTTACAGTCCGTCCCCTTTGACCGCTCGGGAACCTCCCCGGTCACCCAAATACCCAATTTATTTTAAAATTACAGCAAGATTTACCCCTAATAATAAATATATTATCAAAGATTTCAATATTTTTTAAAAAAATCTTTTAAAATTTTATATCAAATTATTATATCTTTTACAACCATAAATCGCTTGGTGTAGATACTTTGATCATATTCTAAAAAAATTTTACACACTTCACTTTTAATTTCTTTATTTTCTAAAAGAGACTCTATAACTTCCGGCCATTCTATAAAAACATAAGATTTATTTTTATATAACAATTCATCAAAGCCATATGCTATAAATTCATCTTGTGATTGTATTTTATAAAGGTCAAAATGATAAAATGTAACTTCCCCTTTCCCTTTGTAACAATTAAAATAATTAAAAGTTGGGCTTGTGACTATCTGTGTAATCCCGCAGTGCTTAAATAACAGTTTTATTAAAGTGGTTTTCCCCACTCCTAAGGGCCCATAAATAGCAAAAATTTTATAGCGTTTCAAAAGAGGTATAATGTGTTTAACAATAACTTTATCCAGATCTTTAAAGATATAATTAAGTTTCATAAATAATAAAAAAATTTTTTAACTATAATTTCTTTAATTTTCTCCAAATTTTTTTCTCTTTACGTGATAAATTACCAGAACTTTCATTTTTAATATTTTTTTTACAAGAATCTTTTTCTTTCTTATCTATATTTTCACTCGCTTGTTCCATCATTAAATCATACATCTTGCTATCTATTTTTTCAAAAGAAGTATCTTCTTCCCCCTCCCGAGAAAAATTTTCGTACTTTTGTACAGAACTAGTGTTCTCTTGAGCATGCTCTTGTGTATAAAGAGATTTCTGCATAAGAGAATAAAAGACAGAACAATTAATGCAAACAGCCCCTACCCTTTCACATTTTTCTACAAGCTTATTATCATTAGAAATAACAGATATATCATTACTCTTGTGTGATTCTAGATAATTTACTATATAATCATCTGCATTACTTTTTTGCCCAGAAAAGACTATTATTACACCATTTTTTATCTCTCTAGTAGCATGTCTAAATGGCCCAGCGTCAAATACAACAATAAGCTCTGTAATATCAGATTTTTTATTTTTATAATAACCAAGCTGCTTGACAAAATACTCTCTTTGTTTAGTCAAATGTCCCTTTTCACCAGCAAAAATAAAACGTAAAAGATTATACCCGTCAATAATAACTTTCATAAATCAAACTCATAATTTGATTTTACTCTCTTGACACGCTACACTATACTTTAACATATAAAGGGTTTTTATGTCTCATCTCGTTTATCTTAAGCAGCAAATACAATCAATTCAAGCAACAAAAAAGATTACTCATGCTATAAGACTTGTTTCTATATCACTTTATACAAAATTAGAAAAACAGAATATTTTTTTAAAAAACTATACAAATACAATACGCCGTTTATTTTCTGACATTGTATACTTTAACCCCTCTTGGAAAAGTCCCCTTTTATATTCAGAAGACATTTTGGATACAAATCCATTATTTATTATAGTCTCAAGTACAAAAGGCTTATGCGGCAGTCTTAATTCAAATCTGTTTAGATATATAGATCATGCTCTGGTTATAGACAAACATCAAAATCCTAAATTTATAACTATAGGGTCAAAGGCAACAAAATTTGCTAAAGAAAAAAAGCTAGATAATATTATTTATCACTACAATGAATTAACTTCTAATAATTTTATCACAATAGCAGACGATCTCGTTGTTAAAATAACTGGAACGCAAACATTAATCTCTTCTGTAGTATTTTTTTCCAATGAAGCAATCTCTTTTTTTATGCAAAAACCTAGAAAATTTACATTACTACCGGCAACACTTGAACCTCTAGACACAAGCACTACTAATTTAGACGAAAGCTTAAAAGAATCCCCTATTTGGGAGCAAGAAAATACATATGTCTTAGAATACACAGCAATAAAATTCATTCGTGCAACTATTGTGCAAACTTTATTTCAAGCTCTACTTTCTGAATATTCAGCACGTTTTATAGCGATGGACAATTCAACAACAAATGCAGAAAAATATATAGAAAAGCTCACACTTTTTTATAACAAAACACGTCAAGGCCTTATAACAAAAGAGGTAGCTGAGTTATCATCTGGATTTTCTAGTTTAAATCAATAAGAAAAATATTAGCTAGTAATAATATTTATAAACCCGCCCAATAAATTAATCTTTTTTTCAAGTTCGTCATAGCCTCGTCTCCAATGATGAACCCCTGCGATTTTTGTCTCCCCCTTTGACACAAGACTAGCAAGAACAAGTGCACATGACGCACGAATGTCAGTAGCTATAACATCTGAGCCATAAAGAGTCTCTACACCTCTGATAATAGCCTTACCTGTCCCCTCTACAGTGATTTGTGCCCCCAATTTTTGTAACTCTTTGGCATGAATTAGTCTATTCTCGTAAACAGTTTCTTCTATTGAACTTTTACCATTTGCCAAACAGAGAGCTGCCATAGTTGGCGCTTGCAAATCTGTAGGAAACGATGGATACGGCCCTGTCTTTAAATTCACAGGTTGAGGATACGGAGTTGCAAGAAGTTTAATCCCCCTATATGGAAAATCAATAGTTGCATTTGTCCCTGTGATTACCGTATGCCCCATCTCTTTAAGCTTTTCTAAAAATAGATCCATATGATCAGCGCGAGCTTGAGGAAGCGAAATTTCTCCACCAGTGATAGCCGCAGCTAATAATAAAGCCCCAGCTTCCAATCTATCTGGAATTATAGTATGAGACACTGGTTTTAACTTACTAACTCCCCTTATGCGCAAAGTTGCCCCTTTAAGATATTCTATCTTTGCCCCCATTTTAGTTAAAACCTCAATTAGATCAAAAACTTCTGGTTCAAGAGCAGCATTTATAATAACCGTCTCGCCCTTACACAATGTCGCAAACATCATTAAATTTTCTGTAGCCCCAACGCTTGGGTACTCAAAAACAATATGCGTAGTTGTGGGTAATTCTTGATAACTTTTAAGACTTGCATAAATATAAGGCCCATTTTCTTCTATTATTGCCCCCATTTTTTTAAACCCCTTAAGATGAAAATCTATGTGTCTGGCTCCAATAAGACACCCTCCTGGCAACGCGACTTTAGCTTTGCCAAAGCGAGCAAGCAATGGCCCCATTACTAAAATAGATGCACGCATCTTGCTCATAATTTCCTGCTTAACTTCGAATTTGTTAATTTGCGAAGTGTCTACTTTGAGAATTTTTTTATTAACATCAAATGTAACTAATGCGCCCAAATCTTCTAAAAGTTTAATCATCTGCAAAACATCGGCAGAGCTTGGCACATTTTCAAGTAGCGATATTCCATCCGTCAAAATAAGAGCGGCCATAATTACAAGAACTGCATTTTTGGCTCCAGAAATTTCACTTACCCCTTTTAATGGAGGAGATTTTTTAACCAGAATATAGCTATTATGCTCAGACATTTGCATCCTATTTAAAATTATTTAAGATACTATAACTTATTAATTAATACACAGAATATCATTAAATTTAGTTTTATAAAGGGATCTTTAATGATACATAACAAATATACTATCTGCATAATTCCAGCACGATTAAATTCGACAAGACTTCCAAACAAAATGCTCTTGCCCATTTTAAATAAACCGTTAATTCAATGGACATGGGAGGCCGCTTGTAAAGTTAAAATTTTTGACAAAATTATAATAGCAACTGATAGTAATGAAATAGCACAAACAGTTAAATTATTTGGGGGAAATTTTATACTCACATCTCCGGAATGTAAATCCGGAACAGATAGACTTGTAGAAATAGCAACAAAAAATCTTTTTACAGCTGATATCTGGGTCGATTGGCAAGGAGACGAACCATTTATAACAGAATCTATAATTTATACACTATTACAAAGCTGTCATACAGATAAAGAAAATATTTGGACACTAAAAAAAAGAATTTATAAAACAGAAGAACTATATTCTCCAAATACAGCCAAAATAGTTTGTGACATTTACAATAATGCTCTTTATTTCTCTAGAAGCCCAATTCCATATTATAGAGATCAAGAAATAAATCCATTAATACAAATATATTATAAGCATGTAGGAATATACGCTTACACAACAGAAGCACTAAAAAAAATAGCGTTATTACAAGAAAGCCAATTGGAACAAGCAGAAAAATTAGAACAGTTAAGATTTTTACAGCACGGTTTTAAAATAAAAACACATGAGATAAATCAAGATGTTAAAGGAATAGACATCCCGGAGGATATCACTTTAGCTGAAAATCTAATTAAAATACAAAAAGAATTAACTCTCTAGTCATTATTGACATTATAAACAAGCCTACTAAACTACATTACCTGTTTTTTTATTTTACTAAATTCTTAAAAATAATTTTATAATAATGAAATTACTTAATATTAATTTAAAATTTATCAAAAAAATTTTTCTCTTTTTTACTTTAAGTTTTTTATTTAATCATTCAGTATTACCCACAGAAATTTCACACAGTAAAAGCATTCCACAAAAACTTACTTCAGTAAGAGAAGAATTTGAAGATCTTTACTACAAGCTTGTTAAAGAAAAATATTTTGACATTAACTATTCAAATAATCTTATCTTAAACATCAAAACTGTTAATTATTCTTTGCAAACGGCACTCGAACTTTTAAAACTAATCCAATGGCTCTCACATAAAAATGATCTTAACAGTCGATATTTACTTAAAAAATTAAATAAATACCTTTTTTTACACGTTAACCATCTTCTTCAAAAATTAGATAACCAAAAAACACAATCTGGCATGCACATTGGGACACTGCATGATCTTTATTATTTTACATCGCAGGCCCCAGATGGACTAAAAGTACATCCATTCAGAACAAGTATTGCTATAGCAATACTTGTTATATTTATAAATAATCTAGAAGATAAATATTACGAAGAAAAGAAAGAGACCTGTTCACTAGAACTTGCTTTAGTAAAAAAAGAGCTTTTAAAAATTCGTGCACAATATTCTGAATGCACTATTCCAGAAAAAGACATTAAGAAGTTTTTTATATTCTTAAACACATATACAATTAAAGAGCCAATCGTACAGACAAGCCACATAAAAAAATATATAATTTACACACTTATAACAGCTTCTATAGTTATTATAGTTATAATTATATGGAAATTTATATACGAAGAACAATGGCATCAATGGCTTATAAGTAAATGGGAAGGGTTCAAAGCCGGAACACAAGAATGGATACATGGTGTATGGGTACAACAGGCAGAAGCAACAGCCGATGTACTTCAAGCAAGAGCTCCAAATATAATAACTAATGCTGTACATGCACTTGATCAAAGTGCTCCAGAGGCAATAGCTCACGCTGTTGACCCAATAAAACGAGCAGCACAAGAGACAATTAACACAGCACTTGAAAATGCTAAACACACAATACAAGATACATTAGATCATGCTAGAGAAGGGTTAAGGGGTGACTTGCAAGCAACAATAACCACAGCACTTGAAAATGCTCAACGAACAGCGCAAGAAACATTGGCCCATGCTAGAGAAGGGTTAAGGGGTGACTTGCAAGCAACAATAACCACAGCACTTGAAAATGCTCAACGAGCAGCGCAAGAAACATTGGCCCATGCTAGAGAAGGATTAAAAGTTGATTTGCAAGCAACAATAACCACAGCACTTGCAGATGCTAAACGAGCCGCGCAAGAAACATTGGATCATGCTCAACATAATTTACAGACTACACTACAGACAGGAATCGAGCATGCACATGAACACATAACAGAAATATTTAATGAGCAGATTCCACGGCTTAAAGAGTCGCTTGAAAAGGGAATAAAAAAAGGATATACAGGAATTCCAGGCGAGGCTGCAGAAAGAGTCGGTAGCGCAACTGTATCTGGAGTAAGAAGATTGTGGAATGCAACAGGGGGGCGACTTTTTGGCCATGATGATGCACAACCACTTGCCCAACCAGCACCTCATGATAACCCTCCCGCATAATAAAAATATATGATATACTTTTTTATATTTTAATCCCAAAAAATAAAAAATATAAAAAGGGGTATTAAGATGACAAATAAAGAACAGTTTAAAAAGGGACGTCTTGAAGTTATTTGTGGATCAATGTTCTCTGGAAAAACAGAAGAACTATTACGCAGGCTAAAACGAGCTGAGTATGCGAAACAAAATGTTCTCGCACTTAAGCACCACCTTGATAAAAAAAGAAATATCACAAGTCCTTCTAATATAACATCTCATCAGGGAACAGAACGATTTGCGTTTATGGTGGGCGATAACGCTATAAGTGTAGAAAAAATATTTGAACTGGCAAATAGAAACATAGATGTTGTTGGAATTGATGAAATACAGTTCTTCTCTCCAGATATTATAGATATAATTTATACACTTATCGATCAGGGAAAACGGGTAATAGTAGCAGGACTTGATCTTGATTTTAGGGGTGAGCCATTTGGTATAATGCCAATTCTTCTCTCTATTGCAGATGAAGTCACTAAACTAAAAGCTATTTGTATAGTTTGTGGGAACGATGCTCATCACACACAAAGAATTATAAATGGGATTCCTGCAAAATATAGCGACCCAATCATTCTTATAGGTGCAACTGAATGTTACGAAGCCAGATGTAGAAACTGTTTTATAATCGATAAAACGCCTGTGTCATCTTATAAACAATCTGAAAAACAAATGTGACAAAACAAAAAATAAATTATCGCTGCACAAACTGCAATTATATAAGTTTTAAGTGGCTTGGCTGTTGCCCCGCTTGCAAAGAATGGAACAGTTTTAGTGAAGAGTTTATTTTTACAGGCAAAGATGCACAAGATAATAAAACTGGCTCACGATCTGTGAGCCAGTGTAATTTAGTCACTCTTGATAATGTAAATACACAAACACACCAACGAATGACATCAGGAATTAAAGAATGGGATAGAGTTCTTGGTGGAGGTATTTTACCAGGCTCTTTTTTAATACTCACTGGTGACCCAGGGATTGGCAAATCAACACTTTTATTACAAGTGGCAGACAAACTTGCAAATAATTATAAAATTTTTTACTTCTCATCTGAAGAATCTTTACAGCAGGTAAAAACACGCGCAATAAGATTAAATCTTGGAAACTCTACACTATTATTTTCTGATGATTCCTATCTAGATGGAATCATTAACGCCTGTGAACAACAAAAGCCTGATTTAATTATTATAGACTCTATTCAAAATTGTCACATTTCACCACAGAGACACTCTTTCCCAGGAACTATCGCACAGTTGCGTGAAGCCGGTTTTTTACTAATGCGTTTTGCAAAAGAAAATAACATCTCTGTACTCATAACAGGACACATAACAAAAGAGGGGCAAATGGCCGGACCAAAAGTTCTTGAGCACATGGTAGACGCTGTCTTTTATCTTCAGGGTGAAGATAGATGGCACACAAGAATTTTGCGGGCTGTAAAAAATCGTTTTGGAACAATTAATGAAGTTGGCTTTTTCGAAATGCAAGAAACAGGAATGATAGAAATAACAAATATTAATCAGCATCTTATAAGTACAAATTTACAAACTCCTGGGGCATCACTTGTCTGCTGCGTCGAGGGAACACGCCCAATATTATTTGAACTTCAAGCCCTTTGTGTAGAGTCTAAATTTGGGCTTCCACAAAGAGTTATCACAGGGGTTGATCACAAGCAGGTTGTTATAATAGCCGCTATACTAGAAAAGTATTTACACATAAAATTCAGCATGCATGATATATTTTTTAAAGTAAGTGGGGGTTTTAAAATCAAAGAAAGTTCTGTTGACTTAGGAATAGCGCTGGCACTCCTTTCTAGTTATTTTCAAATAGCCTTACCAAACAAATCTGTCTCTATAGCCGAAGTAAGCCTTACAGGGCAAATCAAAACAACTAATCAAGTAAACACCTGTATTAAAGAGATAGAAAAGTTTGGGCTTGAAAATATCTTTATAGCTCATGCCCAACATGTAAACACTTCGTGTAATGTCTCACGATTCAAAAACGTTTATGAACTTTTACAGTTATTTCCAGAAAAATAAATTTTATACTTTATCTCTCATGAAAAAATTTGTCAGATAAATAGCCACAAAGCTTGTAAAAAAACCAACAATCATGGCAGGAAAAGATTCACAAAAATATGGCCATACCCCAGCTACTATACCCCCAGAAAGAATTCCGGATAAAGCTGCCCATCTGTTATTTATACGCGAGTAAAGAGACACTATAACAAGTGGACCAAAAGAACATCCAAGCCCTGACCAGGCATAATTTGTAAGTTTATAAATAGTATTATGTGGCCCATAAATAACAACTATATAAGAAATAAAACACATTAAAATAACACATAGGCGTGACACTAAAGTTACGCGCTTATTAATAATATCCTGCGAAATATTTTTATTTTCACTTCTAAAAAAATATTTTTTATAAAAATCTTCTGCCAATACAGAGGCAGAAACAAGCGCCTGCCCACCCATAACATTAATAGCCGCAGCAGAAATAGCACATAATATAATTCCAGCAAAAAATTCTGGAAATAGAGATTTTACCATTTCGATAAATATATGTTCGTTATTTACAAGCCCATCTTTAAAAAAAGCGATACCTATAAGCCCAACAGAAACTGCACCAGTAATGCTTAATATTTGCCAAGAGATCCCAACTCGTTTGGCATGAGAAATTTTCTCTGGATTATCTATACCCATAAATTTAGTAAGAATCTGGGGTAGCCCAAAGTATCCAAACCCCCAACTTGCAGCAGAAAGCATAGCTAAAAAACCAGTTTTAGACGCTGGAAAAAGAGATAGCGATATATTTTTTGCATGAGCTACAGTAATGATTTCACCAAGCCCACCAAGTTTTATCAAAGCAACAAGTGGGACTAAAAGAATCATACACATTAAAAAAATTCCCTGAAAAAAATCTATTAACGCTATAGAAACAAAACCGCCAAGCAAAACATAAAAAACTACAAAAATTCCAAATAGAGCCCCAATGTTAAAATAAACACCAAACATAGATTCAAAAAGATGTCCAAAAACAGTCAATCCGGCTGATAAATAAAAAGTAAAATATAATAGACAAAAAATTACACTTACTATTCGCAATATACCAGACTGATCATTAAATCTAGTTTGGAAAAAAGATGGAAGAGTTAAGCTTTTGTAGTTTTCTGTCATGCGACGTAATTTTGGTGCTATAAAGTGCCAGTTTAAATACATGCCAATTGTTAACGCAATAGCAGTCCAACATTCTATAAGACCATTTGCATAAATAACAGCAGGAAATCCCATAAAAAGCCAACCGCTCATGTCGCTAGCATGCGCAGACAGTGCAGTAATCCAATAATTAAGTGATCTTTTTCCTAAAATAAAATCACCTGACTGCTTACTTTTTTTGTAGGCAAAATAGCCAATTATAAATAAAGCACAAAAATATATACAAAACGCGATTAGCATATGTAAATGTACAAACATATTTTTCCCTATTTTTTTAAAATTAATTTTTATTAAACTATTCGACTGTGACAGATTTGGCAAGGTTTCTCGGCTTGTCTATCGGTCGGCCAAGTTCGCGAGTTATGTGATATGCAAATGACTGCATCAGCCCAGTCATTGCAAGTGGAGCCAATAAAGTGGCGACTTTTGGAACAATAAACGCACAGTCTGCCAAAGAGATAAGCTCCTGTTGTCCTTCAAATGCAAAAACAACCAAATGTCCCCCTCTAGCTTTTACTTCATGTGCATTTGATATTAATTTTCGATAAATTAACTCATCAAGAACAGAAAATATTATAACTGGTGTTTTGGCATCGATAAGAGCAATTGGCCCATGCTTTAACTCACCAGCTGGATAACACTGAGAAAATATATAAGAGATCTCTTTTAATTTTAAAGCTGCCTCCATAGCAAATGGGTAACTTATATGTCTACCTAAAAATATAAATCGATCAAATTTAGAATATATAGGTGCAAGCTCTTGTGTTATTTTTAACTTATAACTTTCAATGGCAGATTCTAAAACCTCTGCGCATACAAAAAGTTCCTCTTCAGCATGGCTGACATCATCTAAACCAATAACACCACGCTCATATGCTATACAGTGTGCAAGCCAATAAAGAGAGGCAAGTTGTGTTGAAAAAGCTTTTGTAGATGCAACAGAAAACTCTGGTCCAGCCTGCATAGGCAAAAAGCCAGTCGCCTCACGAACCATTGTACTTGATGCAACATTTGTTATAGCTATAGTTGGAATCTCACATGTGTTAACTAATCTTAAAGCTTCTAGAGTATCAGCTGTCTCTCCAGACTGAGAAATCACAACAAAAGCAGAATCGTTTGTTGGAAAAAATGGCATATAACGAAACTCAGAGGCTAGACAGACACGAGTAGGAATCTTTGCGATTACCTCAAAGAAAAATTGTCCTATGCGAGCAGCATGCCATGATGTCCCAGCCCCAACAAGATATAACTCATGTAAATTTTTTACAATATCACTAGAAATTCCCAACTGCCCCCAGATACAATTGGTTTTTTCATCATGAACACCTATTGCCTTATAAAAAGTAATAGTGCGAAATATAGCTCTTTTTTGCTCATAAATTTCTTTAAGCATAAAGTGTTCAAAACCCTGTTTATCTATAGAGATATATTTTGTGTCAATCTCTTTTGTTTCTATATTTAACCTATTTCCAAAAAAATCAAAAATTTCAAGTGAATCTTTTTTAAGAATAGCAAAACATTCATCTGGGAGAAAAACGACTTTATTAGTCTTATCAGAAAAAGCTAAATAATCTGATGCAACAAAAGATTCGTTTGCACCTAGCCCAACTACCAATGGTGATTTATGACGTACTAAAACAAGAAGATCTGGATATTCTTCTAAAATAAAAACAAGCGCATATGCTCCATGTAATTGTTTTAAAAGAGCCATAACAGCCTGTTTAATCCCTTTTTGAATATCCAACAATGAACTAAAAAGATGTGCTGCAATTTCAGAATCTGTTGTTGAAACTAATTCATGCCCATCATGTATAAGTTTAGTACGAATGCTTTCATAATCTTCTATAATACCATTATGAACAACTGCAATATTTTTTTTACAATTAAAGTGTGGATGCGCATTTTTTTGATCAACAACACCATGTGTCGCCCAACGCGTGTGGCCGATTCCTATGCATCCGTCAAATTGAGCTTCTTCTGCAATATTTTGCAGTACAGAAACACCACCTGCTTCTTTACAATAACTAAAATGTTTATGTAAAGAATTTATACAGACAATACCAGCCGAATCATAACCTCTATATTCAAGGCGATGAAGCCCATTAATAATAAATCTGCGACAGGGGCTGGTCCCCACATAACCAACTATGCCACACATAAATTTTATCGCTTAACAAATTGAAAGCGTCTTCTTGCGGCTTTTCTTCCGTACTTCTTGCGTTCTTTAATTCTGGAGTCTACAGTAAGAAAACCATACTTACGCATCAATGGTTTTAGTGATTCATTTATTTTTATAAGAACTCGTGCTATTCCAAGCCGTGTTGCATCAGCTTGCCCTTTTAACCCACCACCACAAACATTAACAAAGACATCATAAGCACTAGTAAGACCAGAAATTTTCAAAGGCATAATAACTTTATTACGAGATATCTCTGTATCGAAATATTCAAGATATTTTTTCCCATTTATTTCTACATCGCCCTTACCTGGTTTTAACCAAACTCGAGCAACAGAACTTTTACGACGACCAACACTATGAAGAGTGTTTTCACGATTACCAACACTATTTGCATTAATCATAATTAACTGCCTGTAAAATATAAACCCTTAAAATTTAAAATATTAAAATAACTCACACATTTTATTATAAAGCCCAATCGGTGTTATTACTTATACAAAAGATAATACCCAAGCTTACTGTTTTTGTCAAAAAAGAAGATCTTTTTGTCTAAACTCCAAAACATCATAAATATAAACATTAATATAAACATTACAAATGGAAAAATTCAAAAATATATTTGGAGCCGGTGATCGGAGTCGAACCGACGACCTACTGATTACGAATCAGTTGCTCTACCACTGAGCTACACCGGCGAATAAAAATAACTACTGTTCAAATGCCTCTTGACAAACAATACAGCGAGCTGCATACGGAAAAGTTTCAAGTCGTCGTTCAGAAATAACTTCACCACAATCTACACAAATGCCATACTCACCTTTATTAATTCTCTCAAGTGCGCCCTCTATAAGTCTAAGTTCGTCCATCTCAGTCTGTTGCAAAGAACTTTGTAATTTTTCAAGAGACAAAGTTAATGCCTCATCCCCACTGTCTTGAACCTGATCGTCAGTAACCTTTTCTTTAGATTGCCTTGAAAGTTGCCATGCAATATCTCTCTTCTTTTGTTCCAATATAATTTTAATTTTTTGTAAAAAATCAGCTCTTTGTTTCACGATTCACCTCTCTTCTCTTCTTTTTTCTCTAAAAAACAGTTTTAAAATATCTGTACACATTTTTTCTTTTATCCCACTTATTACCTTTATTTTATCTCTTATTTTATATTCGTACTTTTCTAAAATTCTATCATTATAAATATGAGATGTTGCTCCATAAACTACACCCTCCAACCTGCTTAATGCAACAAGCCCTAAGCACATTGCACAGGGCTCGAGGGTTACATACAACCAGCAACCAGGCAATCTCCATCCCCCTAATCTTTTACAAGCACGTTGTATCGCTAGTACTTCAGCATGCCCAGTTTGGCACCCTTGTTTTTCAACTTTATTATATGCTCTAGCTAAAATATCACCACTTATACTCACCACTAATGCCCCCACAGGAACCTCATTGTGCCTATATGCACATAACGCCTGTGAAAAGGCCTTTTCCATAAAAAGGTTATGTCTATCTTGTGTAAAAATTTTTATTGCCATATATCGTACACCAAATGTATACCCGCTTGCAAGCTCTATCTCTATTTTTTTCTAACACTTATTTCTAAAAATTATAATTTCTTAAACATTGTGGTAGTATAATAGCCATACAAAATCTGGCAATATATTTTGGGGAAGTTTTATGAAGGAAGATAAAAAAGAAAATGTTTTAAAACAAAATGATTACAGTGCAAGCGCTATTAAGGTGCTTGAAGGACTTGAAGCAGTACGCAAGCGTCCAGCTATGTACATTGGTTCTACAAATATTACAGGGCTTCATCATCTTGTATACGAAGTTGTTGATAACTCTGTAGATGAAGCTTTAGCGGGGTATTGTAATAACATATCAGTAATACTTCACGCTGATGGATCATGTTCAGTTGAAGACAATGGTCGGGGGATCCCTGTCGACATTCATCCGACAGAAAAAGTTTCTGCAGCTGAAGTAGTGATGACAAAATTACACGCCGGAGGAAAATTTGAAAAAGAGAGTTATAAATATTCAGGTGGACTACACGGGGTAGGCGTCTCTGTTGTAAACGCACTCTCTTATAAACTTAATTTAAAAATTTTTAGATATAACAAAATTTACGAACAAAATTACACTAGAGGGGTCCCTGACGCGCCATTAAAAGAGATCGGCCCTACAGATAAGCAGGGAAACTACACACTTTTCTGGCCCGATAGAGAGATTTTTGAAACGACAGAATTTAGTTTTGATACTTTGGTATCTAAGATGCGTGAACTTGCTTTTTTAAACAAAAATTTACGCATATCTATTAAAGATGAACATAGTGGAGCTGAGCACTCATTCTGTTATGAGGGTGGGCTTGCATCTTTTGTAGAATATATAAACACAAAAAAAATCACTATATTTCCAGAGATTATTCAGTTTCATAAAGATGATGGTGCATATGTCCTAGATTTTGCATGTCAATATAATGACGGCTTTAATGAGCAAATGTTTAGCTTTATAAATAATATTCGCACCATAGAGGGAGGCACACACGAAATTGGCTTTAAAGCTGCACTAACTAAAGTATGTAATAGATACGCACAAAAATATAATCTTCTAAAAGATGAAAATCTTTCCAGTGATGATGTTCGCGAAGGACTCGTTTGTGTAATCAGCATGAAGGTCCCTGAACCACAATTCGAAGGACAAACAAAATCAAAATTGGGTAATAGTGAGATCAAAGGAATAGTAGACTCTTGGGTTTACACTTTTTTTGACACATTTTTTGAAGAGAACCCTAATATTACAAAAAAAATATTACAAAAGGCTCTCTTAGCCCAACAGGCACGAACAGCAGCAAAAAGAGCACGTGAACTCACACGAAGAAAAAGTGCGCTTGAATCTTCAATTCTCCCTGGGAAATTAGCAGACTGTTCAGACGATAATCCAGAAAATTCAGAACTCTTTATCGTAGAGGGAGATTCTGCAGGTGGTTCAGCAAAACAAGGGCGTAATAGATTTGTTCAAGCAGTATTACCACTGCGTGGTAAAATTCTCAATGTAGAAAAAACCCGTTTAGATAAAATATTGGGCAATAACGAGATAAAAGATCTAATCACTGCCATAGGAGCAGGTATAGGCAACGATGAATTTTCAACAGAAAAAGCTCGTTATCACAAAATTATTATCATGACGGACGCTGATGTAGATGGCTCGCACATACGAATTTTACTTCTCACATTTTTCTTTCGCTATATGCTACCACTTATTGATAAAGGGTATTTATATATAGCACAGCCTCCACTTTACAAAGCAAAAGTAGGCAAGACAGAAAGATATTTAAAAGATGAGACAGAATTTAAGGGCTTTTTATATGATTGGGCTTCTACACATTCTATGCTTACTATTAATAATAATTCACAATTAAATCAGGAAGACTGGAAAAAGCTTCTTACTAAAATACTAAAATACGAACAGGAACTTGCTAGAATAAGTGCACTTTTTGAAGTTTCTATAACACACTGTCATGAACTTATCTCTTTCTTGAATTCTTTTGGAAAAGAGTTTAAAGCACTCGTCACAAATCCAGAAACACTAACAGAAAAATTATCTAAATTTTTCACAAATTATAAAATTTTATTAACTAATAAAGAAAACACAGAAAATACACATACTCCTGAAGAAAATTTAACTACACATCAAGTTATCTTATTTCAAGAACTTAAAAAAACATGGGAAGTCCCACTTTCTTTCTTTAATTCAGAAGAGGCAGAGAAAATACTTACAATATTTACCTACATATCTATTCTCGAAAGTACCCCATGGACATTTGCGTTGGTAGGAAAATCCCCAGAATACACAAATACCAAAGGTATATTAAAACTTTGTGACATAATCGTTAACACAGGTAAAGCTCTCATGACAATTCAACGCTATAAGGGACTTGGTGAAATGAATCCAGAACAATTGTGGGAAACTACTATGGATCCACTAAAGAGAAATCTATTACAAGTAACAATAGAAGATGCAGTTAAAGCAGATCTTTGGTTTTCATCTTTAATGGGAGAAGATGTTGAAGACAGGCGAGAATACATAGAAAAGCATGCGCACTTTGTTCGTAATCTAGATATTTAAGCTAAATCTTCACACTTGTATGTTAAAGAATAAATGGGCTTTTATGTTTTCTATAAATTTAAATTATACACGTTTATTAATAACTTTTTTATTTATCTCTTTATTTACAGGAGCGTGTAATATGTCAACATCAAAAAATTTTAAGACAAAAAATTTATCTTTTTCAGAAAATATAATTACACTTTCCAAACCCATTCTTGATAGCAAAATATCTATAGAAAAAGCTCTTAACACAAGAAGATCTATAAGAAATTACAAAAAAAGTCCTCTCTCACTAGAACAAATATCACAGTTATTATGGGCTGCACAGGGAATTACAAACTCACAAGGCCTTAGAACAGCACCTTCTGCCGGTGCACTATACCCACTAGAAATTTATCTGGTTTCAAATAATGTTTCTAATCTAGATCCAGGGGTTTATAGCTATAAAAATAATTCACACACTCTTAAAAAAATATCTCAAGAAAATAAAATCTCTGATCTTTCTGGGGCTTGTCTTAATCAAGAATGTGTTAAAAACTGCTCAGCAGCAATAGTCATATGTGTCATTTATGAACGAACAACACAAAAGTATGGACCACGGGGAAAAGATTATGCACTTATAGAAGTAGGATGTGCTTCACAAAATATCCATCTTCAAGCTGTCTCTTTAAATATCGGCACAGTTTATGTTGGTGGCTTTGAAGAACACAAAGTCACGCAAGTTATTCAGGCCAAAAATAACGAGCATCCATGGTGTGTTATGCCCCTTGGAACACTATAGAAACATGTAATCTCTGAACCAATAGATCAAAATAATAAATATTATATCTTTAAATTCTTTTACAACATTACTCTATTTGACAATTTTTTTTATAATAATTATATTCAATAAATAAAATAATAAACATAATAAAATTACATCGAGAAACAAGATATAATTTTTAATTTTTTAATTAATATGGAGTTAGCATGAAGTATCTTCCAAAACTACTGTTGTGTATTTTTTCTTGTTCTTCATTATTGTGTAACATCTATGCCGGACCAGAAAATATAGAGGTCTTTCGTAGTTTATATACACATTGTTTACCTGCAATTCGATATGCTGCTGAAAAACAAGATGTTGAACGTATTATCCCCACATTTATTCGTCCAATGCTAACACAAGTAGCGTTGATGACCGTTCCAGAGCGTAACAGCATTGCATCTGATATTGAATCCTTAAAAAGAACCATTGCAAATGCCCATAGTCTGAGCAGCGAAAACCAAAGAGCACTGATGGCTGCGGTTACTACACCTGTAGGTGACGAAGAAATTGAAACAGCACAAAGCTCATTAAAATCAGAAGCCCCTGTTAGAACTCCAACAGCAGATCCCGCTAAAGCTGCTTTAGCAAAAAGACGCGATCATTGCGACCAAATTCGTCACCAAACAGAGAAACTGAAAGCTTTTATAGCACGGCATGTTGAGCGTTGCGAGCGCGAGGTACGAGAGATTCAGGAACAACATGCACATATAATCAGTGCCGGGTTTGGTGATTCACATACAATGCTAACAATTATTGAGAGAAGTATTGGCCAAAGTATGGATTTATTAGGTCGCTATCTTGCAAGTTATGATCAAAGACAAGCATTAATTGTTAAGGCTCGACACTTGATAGCTATAATTGAAGAACATATGCGTGATGACGATTTTGAGGTTTTTATTTCTAACGTTATCCAAGAGGTTCGTGATTTAGTCGAACCTTTATTCATTGACTCTAGATTGATAGCAGAAGTCCTTTCTTGTTTAGAAGCTTTACAAATTATAGTTCTTGATTGGGCAGAATACATGGCAACTGCTCATGTTATTGACATACGGGTATTAGGCGATGTTCGTAAAAACATGCACCGCTGCATTGATGGGTTATTAAGCAGTCTAAGTGTCGTCATCATGGGAACTGACAGGCGTCTGGCAACTGGCCAACCATCACCAGTCCCCGCATTTGCATGGAATTTATTCAAGCGATTTATTGAAAATAGCCAAGTTTTAATAACAGCAATTGTCTATGATTCTACTGTTTCTGATCCTATTGTTAAAGATCGTTTTTTAATAGAAGAGGCCATTCCTTGTTTGCACAGACTTATGGCTCAATCATTTGAACGCCTTGAAAGTTGGCAGCGTGCAGGTGAAACTTCAGGAGATGTTCGTGTCACAAGCGGATTGTTTGAAACATTTGTTAACTTTTATGTTACCACAACAGGAGCACTCGTTTCCCATTTTATACAGCATACACCATGGGGTGTGGTAAGCCCCGAATACTATTCAATGTATACTTGCGGACTGTTCAATGGATTACAAAATTTATTGGAAACCCTTCACAGGCATGCACATAACCCATTTATTGGGCAATTAACAAGCACAGTTAAATTGCCTGCAATTGCAAATGGTCACCTTAGGGTGTTATGTCAGATGCACGATTTAGATATGCAAGTTTTATACCGGCCAGAAGCATCGATTTCCGGCTTTTGTCACTGGATACAGAATTCTCACATCACAGATGCCCTAAGAACATGCTCTATTGTTTATCCTATAAAACTTCGAACAACAATTGATGAAATTAACCGTAGATTATCACAACAGGAAGAAACTGTTCGTGCTGGTGGTATTGATACGATAGAACGTCTTGTTTTAGCAACAATTATTTTATTGAGAAACATTCGAAATCACATAACAGATACTCTTGGAAGACTGCATGATAAATTTAATGGTAGACATTTTAATATTCTTGAGACACGAGATCAGCTAGGTGGACAATCACCTGATGAAGTTATTAGACCATTTTCCTCTTTGCTTTACGATTGTGGCTTTGATTTCACGCTTGATTTCGCTATGGATACTTCGAGAGATGAAGATCTTGCACGTCAACTGCAAGCTGAGCCCTACAGTCCAGACAGATAATTTTAAAAATTTTTAAATGGATAAAAAGATCGGCTTTAAAACCGATCTTTTTATCCATTTATCTATCAGCTATAAGCAAACAAAATTTTAAAAGCCCCAATATACTATTATATTTAGGCAGGTATATTTAGCAGGAAAAAACAGCCTCTTTAAGAACCCTTAATTCTCCATTTTCCATTATTTGATGCAAAATAACATCATCCATTGCTTTCCCAACACACGCTCTTCTATCAATATCTACAGCAAAACAACCAAATGGAACAAGATCGCTAAATCTTAAACCTACATAAGCTAAAGCTTGTAAACTTGAATCTGTATAATCTTTCATCCATTCATCTACCCGTTTTCCACTACTAAATTCTCCATACCACAACTCTTCAAATTTTTCACCCGCTTTAACACCTGGCTTATTAGAAGCAAGCTCAAAAACCAAAGCCCCATCAACACAAGAATGTCTTACAAGAAACTCAAATTCTTTATAAGCATTTCTCATTTTTTTAATTAAAAACATGCTGTTAGGATATAACTCTGATGGAAATATACTTAACAAAAGTTTTTTCATTAATAATCTATTTCGAAATACAGATTCACTCTCTGATCCCCTACTTTTAATATCATTAACTGAACTTATTAACGAACTTAAAAAACTACCTATTCTTTCATCAAATCCAAAAAAACTCGTACACCATCCTTTACTTCCCAACGGTAAACTTAAGAAAAATTTAGAAACACATGGACTACTAACAGGACAAATATCTACCTTAACAATTTCTAAATCTGTCAATAGAGGTGGATTTTTTCTATCTTTAATTTTTTTAACATACTTAAAACCTTTTCCACTAATAACAATAGATTCGTCTGTGTAAAAGCCACATTCTGGGTCTATTAAAAACATTATGTGTGATCTTAATTCTTTATCATTAACAGTCTCTCTTATATATGCTCTATAATCATCATAAAATTTACATTTACACGAAAATTCAGTTACTCCACTTTGTTTAAGCATACTTGCAAAACTATCATAAAGCACAGATACGTTTTCATGTGACTCACAAGACTCAGATGATGATACTCCAGTCTCTATATTGGCATAAACAGGATCAATAAAATTAATTAAAATATTTTTGTAACCAATTACAGCAAGCCCTAAAACACAAAACAATTCTGTTAAAATTCTGCCAGAACCAAACGAGGTAATTACAAGTTTCATATCCCTACTAGGAAACTTTACACAAACTTCGTTGAGAAATTTAAACACAAGATAAAGACGTGCATAATTTGGCCCACGAGCACAGTTACACCAGCCTAAATTATGGTCAGGAACACGCATTAAACAATACCCTACACCTGAGCAACCAACCTTCTCTAAAGATTTATAATACCTATTAAATACTTCGTATAAAGCTCTTTCTTTTCCAACTAAATTTGGAAAAGTTTTTACAAATTGGTCCTTTAATTCAGACGCAATATCTTCAAAACTATTTTCAAGTAACAATGTATCAACAAATGGATCTATTGGAACAATCATACTGTAAGAATTTAAAAAATTTAAAAAAAATAAAATTATAATTAAAAGATTTTTTTTACTTTTCAAAATCATTTTCTCACCCTATATTTAAAATAAAAATACTATAAAATATGAAATAAAATATATTTTTTATTTTCACAAACCCCCACCCGCAGCACCAGCAGAATTACTTGCTCCAACACCTCTAATTGCTCCACTAGGCTTGCATAAAACAACACTATCCGTTTTTAAAATCCTAAAACAATCGCTACTAACTATTTGTGACAACAATGTATCATCTTCTTTCCACAGGAGGATTCCGTTAGAAAGTGTTTTGCCCCCAATCCCATGAGCCCTATCTCTAAAAAACATATTTCTATAAATCTTATATAATTCCATTAAAGATCTATCAATGTAATAAAATGAAAAACAATCAGCATATTTCCAAAGTTTAGAAAAATCACCTATATCAACTTCACTTACTTTCAATTCTGTTTGGAATTCACCCTCAGGCCCAACTAATACAAACCTTGAATCTTTTTCATGCCCAGTAAGTCCAAACATCAGAGCATTTTTTTGTGCTGTATATTTTACAAGCAAATCATATTCTTTATATATACTTCTTAACCCCTTGAAAAAAAATCTACCACTTTTCGATCTTAATAAAGAAATTAACTTTGGCAATGGATCATGAAAGCAGCATTCTTTACATAGATTCACAACACAACTTTTTAGTTCAACAATACTTACCAACTTCTCTCTAATACATTCTGGTTCCACTACCCACCCATTCTCAAATAAAGGCAAATTTAAGAAAAACATAGGACATAATTCACCTGAAAACTTATTTACTTCAAATACTTCAAAATATGTACAAAAAGAATCTCTTTTCCCATTTTCTTCTATGATATGGCCATCCTCAACCTCAACCATAAACTTAAGAGAAAACCCAAATTCAGGATCGACTAACATAAACACATGAGATTTTAAATCTGGATCTTTACTCGATTCATAAACATAAGACCTAAAATCATCATAAAATCTCAAATTACATCTAAACTCAGCTGGAAGTATTCTCGCTATATTTCTAGTGACAAGCATACTTTTAAAATCATCACAAATGCTGTTTAATTGCACAGTATCACTATATATAATATCAATAAAATTTACGTGTATATTTTTATATCCAATTGCTCCAAGCCCCAAAACACAAAATAGTTCTTGCAATAAATAACCAGCGCAAAATGATGTAATTACCAATGGAGCATTTCTATCAGGAAACCTTCTACAAACACCATTAAGAAGTTCAAATATCATATATAACCTTGTATAACAAGGCACACGACCGCAAGAACACCACGAAACATTATGCCCACTTACACAATAACCATGCTCACATTTAGATAAAGACGTATAATACTCATGAAAAGATTTATACAAAGCAGCTGTGTTTGCGATTAAATTTGGAAAAGTTTTTGCAAATCGTTCATTTAATTCTCTAGGAATTCTTTCAAAAGATTCACATCTTACCCACTCTTCAACAAATCTGTCCATTGGAACAATCACACTATAAGAATTCAAGAAACTACAAACAAATAAAATTATAATTAAAAAATTCTTTTTATTTTTCAAAATCATTTTCCTGCTCTATTTTTAATAAAATATTATAAAAATATAAAAACAAATTTTATTTAACCTAAAAAAATTTAATAGGTCCTTTCTACAATGCCTTTTCCACTAACCCTTCTTACAGAAAGTTCTCTTGCCAACTGCAATAATTTATTTTTCAACAATATTAAAGCTCTTACTAAGCTATCATCATGAGGCCCTGCTCCACTAGCGCCTGCCCCGCCAGAATACGAATCAGAACCCTCTTCTGTCTCGACACATTGGTGTTCACATAATGTTGGCCTACAAACATATCTTTTAATATTTTTAAGTGTCACATCTCTTATAATTTGCTCTAAAATAGTCTCTTCAATTGAACAACTAATAACTCTTCTACCAGCAAGCTCCTCTTCTGAACATCCGAATGGAAAGTTTGCCCCCAATTGACCTTGAGCAATTGTCTGTAACCCCAAATCAGTATAATCTTTCATCCATTCATTAATATCTTTTCGTAAACCAAACTCACCAACACATAATTCTTCAATGTGTATCATCGAACCACTATCACCTAGAAGTAGGCTAGGATCATTAACAGCAAGTTCAAAAATCAAAGCCCCTTCAACAGCAGTATGTTTCACAAGAAAAGCAAATTCTTTATATGCATTTCTCATTTTTCTTACAAAAACAAGTGCTTTATTTTTAGGCAAAGAATCATAAAGACGCTCTTTACTTAACAATTCATTTCTAAATGTGGCTTCTGGCAAACAGATATCACACCCTCTTACACTTACCGCATGCACCAACCCGCTCAAATATTCATCTGCCGAACCACCAAAAGTACCAGATTTAACTACCCAACCATTTCCATTAAATGGGAAACTCAAGAAAAATTTAGCCGCTAGCTGTTCGCTTAGCTGTTCGCTAGTTAAATCTACCTTAACAACCTCCAAATCTGTAAATAAAGGTCGTGTCGGGCCTGCTTCTACCATTTGTTTTAAATAACCAAATTGTTTCCCTTTTAAAACCTCAGAGTCAATATTTATAACTAAACATTCATCTACATAAAAGCCAAATTCTGGATCAATCAACATCATTACATTAGACTTCAAGTCTGGATTATCAAATGTCTCTTTCATATAAGCTCTATAATCTGTATAAAACCTACACTCACACAAAAAATCCTTTTTCCCATACTGTGCAAGCATTATTTCAAAATCATTTGAAAGGGTCTTTACATCTTCCCTTAATTTATGACCGAAAAAGGTAAAAAACTCTGGATCTGGATCAACATAAATAGGATCAATAAGATTTATTACTATATTCTTATAACCCATTGCAACAAGTCCCAGCACACAAAACAATTCCTGAAGTATATAACCAGAACAAAAAGATGTAATTACCAATCTTTGTGTTTTATCCGGAAATTTTATACACACATCATTAAGTAATTTAAAAGTTAAATATAACCGTGAATAGTTAGGACCACGGCAACACCCACACCAACTAAGGGCATGGTCAGGAACCTGCATAACACAATATCCACCAGCCCGTTCATTTACTTTTTCTAATGAATTATAATAGCCATTAAATACATTATATAATTCTCTTTCTTTGCCAACCAAACTTGGGAAAGTTTTTATAAATTGTTCACTTAATTTTGGTGGAATACTTTCAAACTGTTCATACTGTAACCACGTTTCAACAAACTTATCCATTGGAACAACGGAGCTGTTAGAAGTTAAAAAACTAAAAAAAGATAATGTTATAATCAAAAAAATTTTTTTATTTTCCAACATCTTTCACCACCCAAACTTCAAAACACTATTTTCTATTAGAAGACTTAATATAAAATAATCTTAATACAAATTAAACATTAGTCAATTTTTACTATTTTTTAACTTAAAATACAGTTTTTTGTGAGAAAAATATAAAAATCAAAGAAAAAAGAAGGGGATTTGGCTGTTTGCAGCCAAATCCCCTTCTTAAAATTTCCTGTTTTCACTTCTTAAGCTATATTAATCTCCACCCGCGGCAAAAGCCCCCTCCCTTTTTTCTTCTAGCTTTTCTGCCAGCTGTAAAAGCTTGTGCTTTAATAACGTTAAAGAGTTATAGATTGGAGTCCCGTATCGTTTTTCTTTTCTATCCTTACTCCAACCCTCTGTTGATACATATTCATATTCATAACCCTTAACAAAGACAAAATCATCTGTATAAACAGTATTTTTGGGCAGCCATCCATTTTTTATCAACAACTTATAATCTTCTTTTGGATTATAATCACCACCTGCTATATAAATAAGATCGTTTATTTTTTTATTTAAGCGTGGAGTATAGTTTCCCACATCTCCCTCCTTTTTAATTAGCGCAAACTCTATAGTACCATTATCTTTTTTGTTAATATATTTGCCCTTGCCATAACGCTCAATAAGTGCATCTATAACTCCATCTAATATTCTATTTCTCGTAAAAATACTATCATTATAAAAATCAACATAAATTACAAACATTGGGCTTACTTGTCCGTCGCACAACTTATAATTCTTAATTGTACCAGTTCTATATCCTTCTAAAAAATTTTTCTCATCTTTAAATAAAAGATCTATAGCCAAACGATCAAACTTAAATGCACTTATAGTTTTTAATCTCTTATCATGCAAAAGATACTTAACAAAATCAATTGCAAATGAAAACAGGTACTTAGGGCTTATCTGCAAATGAATTTTATATCCACATCCCATTGATTTTATAAATTCATCTCTTAAAGCTACATAATCCTCCTGAGAAAATTCTTTTGGATATTTTTTTTTATTTGGAACATTCCAACATTGTTCACATATTTTATTTTCCCTTAAAATCCTTTCGTGATCCCCATCTTCACGTATTTTCAACTTAAAAGCCAACATTTCACACAAGTGATGTGGTAAATATCCTACCAAATCAGGCCTTGAAAATGCACAACATAAAACTGTATCAATATCATTTCGATGCTCTCCAGAAGTACGCCCAATTAATGGTCCATAATCAGAACTAAAGACACTCTTCGGAGACCATACACAATTTTCAGACGTCCTCCGAACTACAAGCCAAGCGTCAAGAACAGATAGTCTTGGCCTAAAATGAAAATAATCGCATAACTCAAAACCATCTCTATTAAATAACGGAGCCAAAGAAGCCTTAATTGGTATACCTCTACCATTATTTTCTATCTTTTTTTCTTCAGGAACATATACAAGCGGCAACTCTGAAGTAATACCTAAATTAAAACAAAAAAACAAAAGCATAGACCCTACACTCAAAATTTGTCTTAAAACTTTAACACTATTCACCTTATCCTCCTCTTGTGTTTACAACCCTAATCCCCACCCACGGCAAAAGCCCCCTCCCTTTTTTCTTCTAGCTTTTCTGCCAGCTGTAAAAGCTTGTGCTTTAATAACGTCAAAGAATTATAAAGTGAGCTTCCATATCGCTTCTCAAGATCCCCTCTTTTGCCTGGAGGAACATATTTATACTCGTACCCTTTAACAAACACATAATCATCTGTAAAAACAGTATTTTCCTGTATTAGCCCTTCTTTTAACATCTTTTTATAATCTATTTTTATATCTGCATCACTCCCCGCTATATAGATAAGATCATTAATCTTTCTGTTAAAACGTGGAGTATAATCGCAGAGCTTTTCTTCACACTTTGTAAGCGCTATAGTTTCAATATGCTCTCCATAACGATCCATAATTGCACCTATTACACCATCTAAGATTCTATTTCTTGTAAACTCACTATCGTTATAAAATTCAACATAAATTACAAACATTGGGATTCTACTTCGATATATTAAACAACTTCCACTAGCGGCTTCAAAAGAAGCCATTAAACTTCCCGGCTTCGCTTGTTCTTTTTCTTCTCCTCCACAAGGGCGGTAACATCTCTCAATCTGTGTTCTAGAGTATTTACTTAATTTAAATACCTTTACAAATTCTAACCCCTTTGCATTTAAAAAATAATTACAAAAATCTAAGGCGAATGACATTATATATTCAGGTTGTACCTGCAGATGAACTTTATAAAGACAGCCAAGCACAAACATACATTTTTTTTAAAATCTAAATAATCTTGTTATTTAAAGATTTCAAACTTTCTCTGAAATTTCAAACGCTTATCACAAATTTTATTATGTAAATCAAATAAACTTAGAGACAGATCTAAAAAGGCCCCTTGTCGAATTGCGACTATCCTTTCCCTATCTCCGGTATTTTCAATCAAATGCCAATCGTAAAAATTACTTTTTGGTGTCCAGATTTCAAATTGATGGTTCTTTATCACATAAATCCATTCTTCATTATCTTCAACAGAAACTTTCAATAATGATGCAACTTTATTTTTAAACTCTCCTAGATTTAGCTGCTCTCTTTCTGGGGTATAGCTCTTCACATTAAAAATACTCATTAAATAAAATACACTGAAAAAATACACTAAAAAAAATTTTTTTGGCATATTTAACCTCCTTTATAACAGTATTAATTTTATTATTTGATATTATTTGGACAATATAGAAAGTATTGGATCTATAAGTCAATAATTAGCTTCAATCAAAAAGAACACCAGAATTTATCACTTGATATCTTCTAGATTATAAAATCTAAGTAAAAGAATAAATAAAATATGAGTCACTTACTATAAAATCTATCTTGATCTTTTTTATTTTTCCCCTATAATTTAAAAACTGGGTTCTGGCCCAAAAGCAAATTGTAATTGGTCAGTATAAATAAAGTTAAAAATAAGTACAGTTTTTTGTAAAACGTTTTTGTATAACGGAGGATTGGAAATGACATCTTCTATAAAACCACTTTATGATCGCGTACTTGTAACGCGTCTTGAAAGCGAACAGACTTCAGCTGGTGGAATTATTATTCCTGACACTGCGCAAGAAAAAACACAAATAGGCGTTGTTACAGCTGTCGGCGAGGGTAAATTATTAAACGATGGATCAATACGCCCACTAAAAGTAAAAGCTGGGGATAAAGTAATTTTTGGAAAATATTCTGGAACAGAACTAAAATTTAATAGTACTGAATATCTTATTCTACGCGAAGAAGAACTTCTTGGAGTTATAGACAAGAAAAACTGAAAAGAATAAGACTTCGAAAGGATTTTAAAACTATGGCAAAAAAAATTTTATTTGGAGAAGAGGCACGTAATAAAATTCTCAAGGGTGTCAATACCCTTACTAACGCCGTTAAAGTAACGTTAGGCCCTAAGGGCAGAAACGTAGCGCTTGAAAAATCATTTGGTTCTCCTACCGTTACCAAAGACGGGGTTACAGTAGCAAAAGAGATAGAACTTAAAGATAAATTTGAAAATATGGGCGCACAAATGGTTCGTGAAGTTGCTTCAAAAACTTCAGATATAGCCGGCGATGGTACTACTACTGCTACTGTTTTGGCTCAAGCAATTTATCGTGAGGGAATTAAAAATATAGCAGCAGGGGCAAGTCCAATTGAGGTCAAAAGAGGGATAGATCAAGCAGTCTCTGTCATAGTAGATGCTCTTGGCAAAATGTCAAAGCCTATAAAAGACAAAGAAGAGATCGCACAAGTTGCAACAGTCTCTGCTAATAATGAGAAATCTATTGGTGATCTTATAGCTAATGCTATGGAGAAAGTGGGCAAGCACGGTGTAATCACCGTTGAAGAAGCAAAAGGGATAGAAAGTGAATTAGAAGTAGTCGAAGGGATGCAATTCGATCGCGGGTATTTATCGCCATACTTTATTACTAATCCCGACAAAATGGAGGCTGTCTTAGATAATGCCTCTATTCTTATCTGTGATAAAAAAATCACATCTATGAAAGATCTTTTACCCATTTTAGAACAAGTAGCAAAACAGGGAATACCTTTATTAATAATAGCCGAAGATATAGAAGGCGAAGCACTTGCAACAATAGTAGTCAATAAAATGCGTGGAACATTACATGTAGCTGCCGTTAAAGCACCAGGATTTGGTGACAGAAGAAAAGCAATGCTTCAAGACATAGCTGTTTTGACCGGCGGACGAATGGTCTCTGATGAATTGGGAATCAAACTTGAAAATATTACATTTCAAGATCTTGGTACAGCTAAAAAGATTAGAATTACAAAAGACAATTGTACCATAGTTGACGGCAAGGGAAGTGATAAAGAGATCAAAGCAAGAATCTCTCAAATAAAAGTAGAAATAGAAAATTCTACCTCTGATTATGATAAAGAAAAGCTTCAGGAAAGACTTGCAAAACTCTCAGGAGGTGTTGCTGTAATTCGTATAGGAGCTGCAACTGAAACAGAAATGAAAGAGAAAAAAGATCGTGTAGATGACGCCCTTCATGCAACTCGAGCAGCTGTTGAAGAGGGAATCGTTGCAGGTGGCGGTGTCGCTTTATTAAGAACACAACAAAATCTTGAAGCTCTATCTTTAAATGGTGACCAACAGATTGGTATAAATATAATTAAACGGGCACTTGAAGAACCAATTAGAATTATAGCAGACAATGCTGGCTATGATGCTTCTGTAGTAGTCGATAAGGTAAGACACTCAGAAATTAACACTGGTTTTGATGCAAGAAATGAGATATACACAGATATGTTTAAAGCTGGTGTTGTAGATCCAACTAAAGTCACAAGAACTGCTTTACAAAATGCTGCGTCTATAGCAGGGCTTTTACTAACAACAGAAGCAATGGTCGCAGAAATACCTGAAGATAAACCAAAAGGTGATATGCCAGGACATGCACCACATGGCATGCCTGACATGTATTAATAAGTAAATCCCGTTCGTCATGAACGTAAATAAATAAAAGCCCCGGTATTTTTACCGGGGCTTTTATTTTAAATGCTCGCTATTAATTACCTTATATTCACCCTGTTTAGTGTCCCAAACAACAAAGACAGGATCGTGCGACAACCAGCGCTTATCAAAAACAAAAGAGACATCTGTTATGAAACTATTAGGCGAAAATTCATGTATCATAAAATCACCAGAAGAGCACTTGTACCAGACATTCTCTTTATATTTTTCCGGGGTCCATTCGTATGATCGCATCTCTTCGACCCATTTTAAAGGATGATCAGAAAATGACAACCACCAACCACAGTGATTTTTATCTATAGATGTTAATCTATAGCCCCCCTTAATTGGGGTGATATTATACTTTACACCTATAATAAAACAATCAGACGTGCACCCAAAAGACCCCTTTTGTGCAAATGTAGAAAAAAGCTCATGAACAACCTCTATGTTATCTCTTTTTAAATAAAACCTAAATATATTTTGTATATCAGACAAAAATGGAACACAAAAAACAATAAATCTTTTAGTATCGTGAGAAAATTTATTATTTATAAAAAATTTATCGAACTGCCCTTTAGACTCAAGCATATTTATGCTTGATCTTTTTAAATTAATTAAATTACTATAAAGTCCAAAGACTAAAGAAAATGTTAATAAACTAAATACAGATCCTGCGACAAACCTTTTAAATAAATTTACAAACCCATCTTGAATATATAAAAAAAGGGCTGTGACAATAAAAATAACAAATATCGGGTAGGCACTATTGATATATCTTGGCGTAGGATAAGCAAGCACCCCAGGGAAAAGTCCACACAACAAACTAAAAAATAAAAATACACCAAGTTTTTTATGCTTTTGATAAGAAGCAAGAATAAAAAAAATTAAGAAAAATAAAAGACTAAACAAAAAAATATTATCTAATAAACCCGTTGGGGTGTAACATATGAGTGCTCCAGCCCAAGAGATAACTTTAATTTTAAGCACACAAAAATAATACACTAAAGAGTCCCATAATGTTTCATTAGACATGTGTAAAGCCTGAACACTATTATTAACATTTAAAGCTTTAACTCCAGATGTACTAGAAGTAACAGGGTAAAAATAATTTAAAAATGGGAAGCGTAAAAAAAGATTTCTCCCAGTACGAGCAAGCGTCCCTAAACCAAAAAGATAAAGTCTTATAAATGTATAGGCAGCCTGAGAAATAAAAAAAATATAAGTAAGCGCTAGTGTTTTATAAAAACGTTTTATAAAACCAGATTTATTTGTATAAAAAAAATATACACCTAAAAAAATAAAGAATGGAAATAAAATCCCATTCTCACGCGCAAGAAGAGAGAGAAAAAAAATAAAACCAGAAAAAATATACGCCAAAAAATATCTTGTACGTAAAAAATATAAGTAAATTAAAGCAGTTATTAATAATAAAAAACTAGAAAGACTATTTTGTAATGTCGCAGCCCAGGTAAGCCATGAGACATCTGGATAAAACGCACACAAAAGAGCTACTCCCAATGAATAAATTATAGGGAGCCAGATAGAAACAAGATAAAAAATTAGTATAGAATTAAATGCATGTATAAGCACATGTGTAAAATAAAAAGCCCATGGGTTTAGCCCAGAGATAAAATACACTATTGTGTATATGATATTCTGCAATGGTCTATAAAACGCAGAAAGAACATTAGGTGCTGACCTGTGATAATTCACAGGAACTATAAAATCTCTTAGATCACAAGAAAAGATATGCTTTAAATCACTCCAACTTTTTATAATACCATTTAAAATTGTCCCAATGTCGTCTTCACGAAACCAAAGTGTATCGACACAGAAATAAAAACCAATAAAAATAATTACGAAAATAAAAATACTAATAATTACTTTTATTTTTCTTTTATTTGCGGCCTCTTCTATATCTCTCAAAAGATCTTTATAAAACTTACAAAAGAGACTCATATTGTTCTTTAATTTTTGTTCTAACACGCTTAATACTCTCAGTCTGCTCTCTATGTGAAATAACAAGAACATCATCGGTCTCTACAATACAAAGATTATTTACACCAAGACAGACAATAAGTTTTTTCTTAGAACTTATTAAATTCCCTTCACTTTCATGGGATAAAACACACGAAGAATTACTTTCATAACGAGCTTTTATGTTTACAAAAGAGGCCAAATTTCCAACATCATGCCATTCATAATTAAATAAAAACATAATAATATTAAAACTTTTTTCAAGAACGGCATAATCGAAAGAGATATTCTCTATCTCAGAGTAATTTTTTTCTTTACTTATATATCTCTTTACACTAGATAATAATTTGGGCGCACAATACGAAACCTCACGTATCAGTACAGATGTTCGTGCAATAAATATTCCCATATTCCAAAACATATCATCTCGAGAACAATATTCTTGCGCATGTATGCTATCAGGTTTCTCATGAAATTTTTTAACAGTGTGCCACAGATCAGTTCCATTGTGATACGTATGAATGTACCCATAGCCTGTCGCAGGGTACGCAGGCTTACAGCCAAGAATAGCAATAGATTCGTGTGTAGACGCATTATCTATAGCCTGTAAAATAACAGAGCAAAAATTCTTAACATCTGGAATAAAATGATCAGATGGAAGCACAACCATAACACTATCATGTGACTCTTTTTCTATTTCGTGTGCAGCATAAGTTATAGCAGAACCGGTATTGCGTGACTCTGGCTCTACAAGAATCTTATCAACTTTGCTTCCAACACTTTTATTAACACGATCATATTGATCAGAAGTAGTCATAACCCAAATTGTTTGTTCTTGTGTTCTTAAATTTTTAATTCTATCTATAGTTTGATCTAAAAGAGTCTGACCCCCCAGAAAAGAGACAAGTTGCTTTGGCGTCTCCTTATTGCTTAATGGCCATAGTCTCTCCCCATTTCCCCCCGCAAGAATTAGAAAGCACACATTGTTCATTGGAAGTCTCCCTTAAAATAATAGAGATACCCACAGCTGTGAGTACTAATAAGTTCCATTCACACAGCATTCTAAAACGCGCACACCCATCATGCCCTGTAATAAAAAGAAAGTAAACAATATAAGATATAAAAAGATAAAATAACAAATATTTTTTATTTAAAAATAAATACAATAAACTTATTAAAACAAAAAATAATCTAATAATTATAAAAAGAGCTTCTAATACCCCAACCCAAAATACCCAGTTTTTAGTTACACCAGCTGAAATATAATTATAAAATTTTTTGAAAAATCCACCCTGTATTTTAAAAAAAGAGATATCCCCACCCTTAACTTTATCCTCAACAAGAACCTTAAGATTAGTGGTATATAGCCCAACTAATGTTTTACAAACATTCTTGAGCCAGACAAATATAAATATAAAGGGTTTTTCTTTTAAATCTTTTATAAATTGAGCCCTAACGTTATTTATATCTCTTTTTTGTAAAATATCTCTTTCTATATCAGATGTTGTCCCCCTACTCTGGGCAAGAACATTTGGATAAAACCAGTAATAAACATTTACTGTCCCTAAAGAGCCCAACTTAAATTCCCCAAAAGTATAAAAGTTATGGGTCATGTAAATTATCACAGGAGTATAAAAAGATAATAAAAAAACAGATAAAATTTTTATTTTTTTACCCAAACCAGAATGCCCTCCAGGGGACGCACCGGCCAACAGGCCGGAGCTGTTATACTCTTTTACTCTCCACAAAAAAACCGGAATAAGCAAAAATGGGAAATAAAGCGCAGCCGGTTTTATAATTATAGAAAGCCCTAGAGAAAAACCAGATATAATTAAGTTTATTAATAACTCAGGCCAAAGTTCGGAGTTATTTCCGGGAGGGTTTTGACTTTCTGCACATAAAAAATATGTTAATCTCTCGAAAAATAAAATTAAAAAAAAAGAAAGCAAGACTTCTGTCAAAATAAATTGGGAAAAGACAAGATATCCCAAATTAAATGCGCATAAAATTAAAGTTATTACAGAAGTTAATACTCCAAATAATCTTTTTACTAAAAAAAACAGTAATAAAAAAGAGAGCAAAGAGATAATCACTTGTGCAAATATAATATTATCTTTTGATTGTCCAGATAAAAAATATACCCCGGAGATAAAAAATGGATACCCAAGCCCATAATAAGGGGCTGGACTATTTAGTTTAAAAAAAGAGTGTGTCCTATAAAATAGCTCCCCTTTTTCTAAATAAGCTTTTGAATCGATATCACAATATTTTTCACGCAAAGAGACCTGAGAATTCAAAAAGTAAGACAGAAAAATAAAAGCAGAAGCACACGCACAAAAAATAAATAGTAATCTTAATTTTTTTGTCATAATTTATTGCCCTAAGCACAAGCCTTTCGGGGAAACATTCAGGCCAAAGATTTGTATGTTTATTTTAATGCCCAAAATGTTTGCAATACCCACTTTTGAACAGCATTTCGCGCATTATTATCTTTGCACACACATGCCATACCTTTTATCGAAGGTGTAAAATAATTGCTATAAGCTTGGTTAGTTTGCTGTTCATTAAAATACTTTGGGAAATATCGTCCAGAAAAAAACCAATTAACAATTGGTGCAGCAAAACCCATCTTCTTTCTATTAATTATTTCGTCAGGAATAATTCCCTGACAGGCTTTTTTTAATAAATATTTTTTAATATTATCCTTAACTCTTAATTCTATTGGGATATTTAACATAAATTCAATAAGTTTATGATCCAAAAATGGCTCACGTGCCTCCACACTTGCAGCCATTGACATTTTATCTGCACGCATCAATAAAAGTTCTGGTAATCTCTGTTTAAGTTCAAGATAAAAAAGCTGTGTGCCAAAATCTGCACTTGGGTGTTTATTTTCTAAAACACGTGCATGATAATCTATAATAGAAAAACTATCAAACTCCTGTTTAACATCTTTATAAATAGAATTGACAATACTATCTTGAGTTATAGAAAGGGCCCCCCAATAATTTTTGTTTAAAATCTTTTTCTTTTGTAACTCACCAAATGCTAAAGCTCCACCCCAAAAAAGATCCCTTCCCTTAGCCCAGTTAAACAAAATTTCTTTTAAAAAGCCTGTATTTAATAATGGTGATATACCATAACGTGTAAACTCTTTAACATATTTTGGGAATAACTTTTGTGTTGGAACCCAAACTCTTTCATAAAGTTTTTTATAACGTATATACAAGTCATAGCCAAAGAAAAGTTCATCTGCCCCTTCGCCCACCTGAACCACAGTGACCCCCCTATCACGGGCAAGACGAGAGACAAAATAAAATGGTATACAAACGCAATCAGCCAAAGGTTCATCAAGTTGATAAACCATAGAGTTATAAAAATCAAAAGCATCTCGTTCTGATATCTCTATTTCGTGATGTTCAGTCCCGTATTTATTTGCAATCATTCTCGCCCACTTTAACTCATTACTTTCAGGTCCATCAGTAAAAGAGACAGTAAAAGTCTTAACACGTGAGATACACTGTGCCATAAGTGCAACATTTAGGCTTGAATCTATACCACCAGATAAAAACGCCCCCACTGGAACATCTGCAATCATTCTCTTTTTAGTAGACTCAAAAAGAAGTGTTCTAATATTTTCTACGCAAAAATCTTCTGATTTATATAATTTTTTGTCCTGTTCAGAGATATTTTTAATTGGGCTGTACCACTCTGTAAAAGAGATATTCTTTTTACTATCACATTTTAAATAATATCCAGCAGGTAATTTATATATATTTTCATATATAGTATATGGCGCGGGAGTAACCATAAAAGTCAAATAGTGATAAAGCCCAAGAGAAGAGATTTTTTTCTCTACCCATGGTAACTCCCAAAAAGCCTTAATTTCAGAAGCAAAAGCAAGAATCCCCCCTTGTACCGTAAAATAAATTGGCTTTACCCCTATTCTATCACGAACAAGATAAAGCTCACGCTTTTGAAAATCATAAATAACAATAGCAAACATTCCCTCAAGCTTTTCTAATCCAGAAATTCCCCATTCTTTATAAGCATATAAAATAGTCTCAGTGTCAGAATTAGAAAAATACCTGTAACCAAGAGAGATAAGCTCTTGGCGAACACTTAAATGATTATAAATTTCACCATTAAAGCAAATAATTACACTCTGGTCTTTATCTAGCATGGGCTGCATTGCAGCCTGTGACAAATCTATAATACTTAATCTACGAAACCCCAACCCCAATTGAAATTCATCAGACCCCCACACACGCCCGCAGTCTGGACCTCGATGAAATATTTTCTTTTGCATAGCATCCAAAAGACTATGGTCAACAGAAAAGTTCTGGCGGGCCATATTATAATATCCAACAATTCCACACATAATACACCCCGTCTATTTTAATATTTTAATATTTTTTTAAAACACAATCATATCTGTATTTGAGAAGTAAAATCTTTTTTTTGTTTTAATAAAAATTCTTTACGGTCACCCTCTTTAACATAATTCACAGCATCAAAAGCTGATAACATTGCAACATCCATATTATTATATTGATGTCTACCATTACGGCCAATTAATTGTAAATTTTTAAAATTTCCCAGGTAGTCAAGTACGGTTTTTAAATATTCTTTATAATTTCCCTCATAGATAGGGTAGGCGTCAGATGTTTTAATTACCATCCCATCAAGTACCTGATCTGCCCTTGCAAGCCCTACCTGTTCAAGTTCTATCTTGCCCAACTCTATTAATTCTTTGTCGGACATTTTCCACATAGAATCACTAGAAAATAAAAAATATTCTAAACTCAAGGCCGTATGCTCAGGGGAATCAACCATACTAATAGAAAAATTATTCATATTCCCAATACGAATATGCTTAACACCAGGCTCATGCATATATAACCAATGATCTGGGCAAATATCTTTCTTATTAACACACAAATTTACAGTTATAAGGGCCCTACACCTTAAACTTTTTGCTGAAGCTATAACATCTTCAGGGGCCACTGGATCTAAAGCTAAAACGAAATCTCTTAATGTCATAGTAGAAAAGAAATAATCACCAGAATATTTAATTAATTTAGCTACACCACCAAATACAGAAGATTTTTTAGTACACACGCTAGTAATTTTATTATCTTTATGCTCTATAGTCACAACATGATTATCACACAAAACACTATTTTCAGGGATACTTTTTATACAGTCAGAAACCCTTGCCCACAAAGAGCCAGCACCTCTAGAGGGATAATAAAAATTATCTCTTATCGTTCTTGGCGTATTTTTCTTAAACATCTTTCCAAAAAACGCAAAAAATATCGCCTGCCCCAAAGAGAAAGATCTGATCCTTTCTGCAGCCCAGTCAGCAGAGATTTCTTTACAAGAAATCCCCCATAACTTTTCTGAATAAGTTTTAAAAAAAATACTAAATAATCTATAACCAAAACGATTTGTAACAAAATCCTGAAAAGATTTTACCTGTTTTATTGGGAAAATTTTTGCCCATAAATAACTTATAACACATCTGACAGACTCGTAAAAATTTAATCCCTTAAGAGCATTAATTGGCTGTAATGGATAATAAAAAAACTTTTTTTTATAATAAATTCTTGTGAATCTCTTTAATTGCGCAAAATCATCTCCCATTATCCCCTTCCACCAATGCTCAACAACTTTAGATTCTGTAATAAAATGGTGAGGCCCAATATCAAAAAGGTATCCCTTATATTCTGTTGTCCTAGACAACCCCCCAACATGTTTTTCTTTTTCAATAAGAGTAACTTTATATTTCCCGGTTCGAGAAAGCTCTAATCCGGCGGTTAGCCCAGCCGGCCCAGCCCCAATGATTACAACATGTTTTTTTCTTTGGCCACTCACACCGCATCCTTTTCTCTAAAAAACACCTTCGACCAAAATCTACTTGCTAACATAATTAAAAAAACTTCAATTGGCAACCTTAAACGTGCAAATCCGCAGGCAAGAGAGAGAGTAACAAAAAGAGTACTAAAAATTAAAAATACCAAAAAGACTTTTACAAAATATATTTCGTGATAAAAACTAATTAAAAATCCAAAAATCCCAAGAATAAAAAATATAAATATAAATATCTCAAGATAAATAATAAAAATTATTAGCTTATTATTTACACTTGGGAACAAAAATTTTTTTATTATATTTTCTACATCTAAATCTTTTTTATATTCAGGAAGTTTCCCCCCAGAATCTATGACCAAAAGCTCAGACGAATATAAAGAAAAAACAGTTTTAATAATATTCATTAAAAAGAATTTAACTGTTTTTATGGGGCTTAAAAACATAAATTTATAAGCACATGACTCCTGAATAAAACTTCTTTCAGGTAAAGTGAGAGCTCTTTTAAGCGCTTTTTCTTTATCGCGAAATTTATTATCACACACATTATAAACATAATTTTTAGCTTCACTATAACTTAAATTATAATTACTCATAACAAGTCTTATAGCCATGTGATTAACAAAATGTGGCCCAGAAAGAGTGTGAAGAAAAAATAATCCAGTGTGAATATAATTTCTAATAAGCCAGATACTTATTACACATGCCCAGCTTATAAAAAGCTTTAACAAATTAATTATTCTTTTATCTTTTACAAAAATAATCACACACAAAAGAACACACACTATTAATGGGCCCCCTACTGGACGCACCAAAGATGCACACCCCAATAAAAGCCCAGATATTATAAAAGAATTACGCCAGAAAAAAATTAAAAACAAAATAAAGAACAAAACAAAAAACATTTCTGACATAATTAATCCAGAAAAGATTAAATACCCTATGTCAAAGCAGGAGATAATACTGGCGCACATAGCTGTCTTTAGTTGTTCTTTAGGTAGCATCACCGGCTGACAGCCCGGTTCGCTCTCTTGAGAGCTTTCTGTAAAAAACAAAAAAACTAACAAAAAAATTAATATTGGAATAAAAGAATAGACAAAAATCTGGATATATAAAACATAACTTATATCTATACCAAAAAATTTATAAATTAAAGCTAAAAAAAATGGGTACCCAGGTAATCTATAAAAGTGTAACGTTCCATCAAGATTTGTAACGCCCAACCCTCTGGTTATCTGCGTCGCAACAGAATGATAGTGCCCAGAATCAAACATAAGAATACAAGTGTTATTTTTTAAAAATAAAAAATAAAATAAAAATCTAGTTATTAAAGATAAGATAAATAAAAAAACTAAAAATCTTTTATGCTCTTTAAAAAGAGTGTAAAAGCAAAACACATACACTCCACTCTATATTTTTTGATATGCATGTACAATTAAAAATTGCTGAGAGCCTTTAGAATAATCTGTCATTTTACCACCTGCACGCACCTGATAACCAAAATTATTACGCTCTAATATCCCTAAAATTTTTGAAAACTGATCGTCATTAGGAGTCATGTGATGATGATATTCTAGCACCATTTCTTTTACGTTTTTTAAAGTTCCACTTCGTTCAAGCTCCTCAATAACAACTGTCTCTGCCCCTTCAATATCCATTTTTAAAAAATCAACAAGCTGTGTTAAATAATTCGATAACTTTGTACAGGCTACCTCTTTTTTTATCTTCTTTTCAGATGAAATCATAACAGTCCCAATCGTACATGCTATATCAGTTTTCTCAGTATAAAAAGTAAGAGTACTCTCTTTATCATAAACAGCTTTATTAACAAGAGTAATATCACTAAGTCTATTATTTTTTACATTTTTCGTAAGAAGCGAAAATGCTTTATCATCAGGCTCTATAGCTGTTATTCTTGCCGCAGGATAAAGACTCTTGAAAAACAACACACTTGCCCCTATATGGCTCCCACAATCAACAATCACAGGATTTGGTTTAGAAGAATAAAAATAGTAAATTTTTTCTATAAAAATTTCATCAAACAGGTGCAACATGTTTTTATAGTTATAAAAATTTACAGTATAGCTAAAAATCTTATCATTTTTTTCACTAGAAATATCTTTTGCGCTAATAATATTTTTAGCAGCCAACTTAATATGTGTATTCAATAAATCACAGTGTGATGGGAAGCTTTTAGCTACAGGATCTGGCAAAGTTAGCAAATGTTTTACAGACGCAAGTGTCATAGCAAAAGAAAATCTACAAGCATCAACTCGTTTTGTCACACCAACCAATATACTAAATATAAAAAAAACAATAAAAACACAGCTATAAAAATAAAATAGTATTTTCCCTATAATACCTTCATATAAACAAGAACAAGCACTAACAATCAAAAATAAAAACATAGATACTATAATTATTCCAAACTTAGATATATTAGAAGCAGAACACAAAACTCCTACGCTTAAAATCCCACCAAAAAGTATCGCATTCCCTATTAACAAAATACTTTTATAAATAAAATTTTTAAAACAGCATTTCATGCCGCAACAATCACACATACTCATTTTTATCTCTCCTAAAAAATTTCAACCAATAGCTTAAAGATAATATCATTAATAACGGTTCTACTGGAAGTCGCATACGCGCATAGCCACCAGATAAAGCTAAAAATACAAATAAAAAAATATACAAAAAACACATAACCCACCTGCACATCACAATAGAATCTATATAAAAAACAAGATTTAAAAATCCTAAAAATATCCCTAGATAAAGTAAAAATAATAAAATTATCTCTATATAAATAATTATTTTTAATAAAATATTTTTTGTATCTGAGTAAACATAGCGCATAAGCATAGCTTTTACCCCTCGCCCCTTATCAAAATAATTTATATCTCTTCGCCCAGAGTCTAAATATAAAAGCTCTGAAGAGTATAAAGAAAAAACTGTGCGAAACATATCAGTTCCCCAATTTTTAAGAGCAATAATAGGGTGAGAGAGAAAATATTCTCTTGCTAGAGATTCGTGTACATAACATTTTTCTATCTCTTGTAAATCTCTTTTTAAATTATCTTCTTTATTTTTAATTCTTTTCTGCACCTCTTGATATAAATCTTTTCTAGCTTCCTGATAAGAACAGTTATTTACATGCATGTAAACACGCGCTGCAGAAAGATATAAAAAGTGTCCCCCAGGAAGCGTGTGAAAAAATATATATCCAGTTAAAAGATAATTTCTTACAAGCCAAAACGAAATTACCCATCCCCAACTTAAAATTAAAGAAAAAATCTTAATTAATTTATCTTTAAAAATATCATTAGAAAATATTATTAAAATTAAAGATAATATTATTAAATACTGCCCAACTGGACGCACAAGAGATGCAAGCCCCAAAAAAACACCTGATAGAAAAAGTTTTAAAATAATATTTACATTATAGATTGGATCTTTACAAATCTCTCTTGCAAAGTCTTTTAACTTTTCTTGCTCTATTAATTCTTCTTGAAAAGCTATAAAATCAGGGCCCTGCCCCATAAAGTCAGGCCAATAATATAAAGTAAATTTATCTTTCGCATGACTATATTCTCTTAAAGTTACCGGCTCTTTTTGTGTACAAAAAAACAGATGCTTAGAAGAAAAAAACAAAATTAAAAAAAGTAAAAATAAAAATATAAAAAGCGTCTCAGTCATAAAAAAACCAGAATACAAAACTAATCCTAAGTGTATAGCACTATAACAAGAAGCACATTTAGCTAGAAAAATATTTTTTGGGAAAATAATAAGAGATAACAAAAAAATTAAAATTGGGATAAGCGAAGCAAGTATTATTTGAAACCACAGGACTTTTTGTGTATCACACTCAATAAACTTATACCCTATCGCTAAAAAGATTGGATACACTGGTAATCTATAAAAGTCTGGTCTATCATCTGGGGGTAACGTAAGCCCCTTATTGCTATATATTTGTTTAGCAATAAGATTATAAGTATTAGAATCAACCTGCCAGTAATTACTATTTTTACTTAGATATAAATAAAAAACAAAAGCTCGTACAATCAAGCTTATAATAAAAATAAATATTAAAAAAAATATATTTTTTTTAACACTCTCTTTTATGCTCTCTCTCACTTTACTCTCTTAACTTTTAGATAAAATAACAATTAAAAGTTATTTTAACTTATCATATTTTTTATTGTATGACATTAATAACAAAAACTTTTTGTAATAAATCAAAAATGCTGTGCAAGAGAAGAGCTTATACATTCTTGATATAAAATTTTTTCCCATTCATAAGCACTTTTTATAATTTCACTTAATGAAAAAGTAGGCTCCCACCCCAAAAGCTTTCTAGCTTTGGAATAATCTGCTATTAATACAGGAACATCACCGGGTCGTCTATCGTAAAAACATACATTAATGTTAAGATTACAAATCTCCTGCACTTTTGTAACAAGCTCTCTAACAGAATATCCCCTACCCGTGCCCAAATTAAACACTGTAGACTCACCCCCCTGTGATAAATACTCACAAGAATAAATATGAGCTTTTGCTAAATCACACACGTGAATATAATCTCTTACACAGGTCCCATCTTGTGTCTTATAATCTTGCCCATAAATATAAAAATTTTTATTATTTCGCGCAGCGCGAATAAGCAGGGGAATCACATGAGTCTCTGGCACATGATACTCTCCCAAATTTACTTCAGGGCTAGCCCCTGCTGCATTAAAATATCTAAGTGAGACATAACGTAAATTATATGCAGACGAATAATCCTTTAATATAAATTCTATAGAGAGTTTATTTCGCCCATAAGTACTAAACGGCTCTAAATGGTGCCCCTCGTCTATAGGAACTTTAACTGGAACCCCATATACAGCACAACTAGACGAAAAAACAAAATTTTTAACGTTAAATTCTAGCATTACATCAAGAAGCTTAAAAGTTTTAGTTACATTATTGTTATAAAATTTTTGTGGGTGTTTTTCAGATTCCCCTATTTCTATAAAAGCTGCAAAGTGAATCACTGTGTCTATTTTATAATTAGAAAAAATTTGTCGTAAAAGAAGATCATCTGCAAAATCGCCCTTAATAAAAGTCGCCCAAGTGCGATTAAATCTCTGCCCGTGTACACACGAATCAAGAATAATTACTCTATAGCCCCGTTGGGCAAGAAGATACGCTGTGTGTGACCCTATATAACCAGCCCCACCTGTAATTAATAAAGTCTTTTGCACGACACACCATTCTTAAATTATCTTTAGACGACTAAAATAGAGATGAGCGGACTCGAACCGCTGACCCCCCGCATGTGAAGCGGGTGCTCTAACCAACTGAGCTACATCTCCATAAAATTTTTATATATTTTTACAATTAAGTTTATACTCTTCGTAATTTTTTTGAATTATAAAATATATTTTTGTAAAATATCAGTAAACTACCCTAAAGCAAAGAGACTTAAATGAAAAAAATTTTTTCTATAACACTATATCTTATTTGCTTAGTATTTAATCTCAAAAGTATGGCCCTTCATAAATATATATACTGGCCACACGAAGGAATAAAGCGGGTTTTTGTAAACCTAACACCCTTTTATTTAAAAATTAATGCTACCTATTCTATTAGTTATTCAGGAAGAACAGATTTATATACAATATCAGTGACAATTCCTCCAGATGAAGTTAGAGCTATATTACAAGAGACAAATGACCCAAATATATATACAATTGACATAGCTACAACAGACAATCCGTTTATAAGATTGCACGTAGTTAGCCCTCTAACCATACTTTCTACAGAAGATAACATTAATTTATACTCAACATTTGTTTTTTCTAGTCGCAGACGCAAAATTTTTATACATGGCACAAATTTTTTCATGCGCATTTTACCAAATGGTATAGATATCCCAACAGCACGAGCAGTGTATCATTTTATGAATAAATCAGGGCCAGTAATTCTAACTCAAATTTACCCACGAATTCCAATTCCACCAGTTCCACAACTTGATCTAACTCAAACTGTTCATTTTTCACGACGTAAAGAGGGAGAGTTAGAATCTCTATGCAAATCAGCAAGAGCAAAACTAGAAAGCTCAAGAAGAACAAGTAGCCCTAGACATGTACATTTCGCCGATGAAGACGAAGATACCCCTTATTATCATGATTACGATTCTGAACTATTATGATTCCGCTCTACATTAATAGACTAGCAGTTAAGAATCAATTGTGATTATCTATTTTTTATGTTAAAATAAATCTATCTTTTATTACAAATATTACAAATTAAATTACTAAAATCGCTGTAATTTTTCATGCGCTTTATCTCATTTAGAAAGGGCCATTATGGAACCTAAAGAACAGCTCAGTCAAGAGCTCTATAATGTGCGCCATTCGGCAGCACACCTACTTGCACATTCTGTGCTAGAACTTTTTCCAGATACACTTATTACCATAGGCCCAGTTACAGAGACAGGATTCTTTTATGATTTCTTGCCTACAAGAAACTTTCGCGATGAAGATATCACACTAATTGAAAACAAGATGCATGAGATAGCTAACAGAAAATATAATATAACTGGACGTCAGGTCTCCAAAGACGAAGCCAGAAAAATTTTTGCGACTAATAAGTTTAAGCTTGAGCTTATAGACGAGATAAAAGATAACACAGTAGGGATATTTACTCAGGGTAACTTTAGTGACCTGTGTAAAGGGGGGCACGTCTCTTCTACAGATAAAATAAAATATTTTAAACTCACTGGAATCTCTGGCGCTTACTGGAGAGCTAACCGTGAGGGAACCCCTCTACAAAGAATCTCCGGCGTCGCGTTTGATACCAAAGAATCTTATGAAAAATATATAAAAAAGTGCGAAGATGCTATTCTTTATGACCACAGAAGATTGGGCAAACAATTAGATTTATTTTCTTTTCATGATGAAGCCCCAAGCATGCCATTCTTTCACCATAAGGGGACACAAATCTATAATAAATTAATAGAACACATGAGATCACTTCAGACAGATTATTTTGAACTTCATACACCTTTAATTTTACATGAATCTCTCTGGAAGACTTCTGGACATTATGATAACTATAAAGATCACATGTATTTTACACAGTGTGATGACCAGACTTATTGTGTTAGACCAATGAATTGTCCGTGTGCCATGTTGGTCTATAAAGAACGCCCACACTCTTATCGCGAGCTACCCCTAAGACTTGCAGAGTTTGGCTGTGACCATCGATATGAGCTTTCAGGCGTAACCCATGGGCTCATGCGTGTAAGATACTTTACTATGGACGATGCACATATCTTTTGCACTCAAGACCAGATGGAAAGTGAAGTAATAAAAACTCTAGATCTTGCTGGTAAAGCATATGCCCCCTTTAATTTTTCTAAAATTAAGATGGCGATCTCTACAAGACCAGAAAAATATATAGGGGCTATAGAACTCTGGGACAAAGCAACAAGCGCACTCAAAACTGCGCTTGAACGCAAAAATTTAAATTATATAATTCAAGAGGGTGAAGGGGCTTTTTACGGACCAAAGATAGAGATTAAAATAGAAGACAATATGGGCCGTGAATGGCAATGTGGCACAGTACAGATAGACTTCTTTATGCCAAAAAATTTTGGGCTTGAGTATATAGACTCTAATCAAGCACGAAAGACCCCTGTTGTAATTCATAGAGCTATTTTGGGCTCTATGGATAGATTCATGGGAATTTTAATAGAACACTTTAAGGGGAACTTCCCATTCTGGCTTGCCCCTACACAGGTAAGAGTCTTGACGATTACAGACAATCAAAAAGAGTATTCACGCGAGATATATAACTCTTTAATTAAAGCAAAACTTCGTGTCGAATTTGACGACTCTGGGGACCAGATATCTGCACAGATAAAAAAAGCCCAGAATGACAAAATCCCATTTATGATAATTATCGGGGCCAAAGAGGCCAGCACAAACACAGTTTCTCTTAGGCATCACGATGGTAAACAAGAATTTGGGCTCACATGTGAGGAGTTAATCAAGCGTGCCCATGAACTTGAACTTTCAAAAATATAATTACCAAGACTGGTGCAATATCTCCTGGGAGGAATTTTACAAGTGCATAACAAATTATGTCTCTCAAATAAAAAAATTAATTGCGCATCAGTCTCTACCTTTTTTGCAAAAGAAAATAATTCCCACAGGGGCAACACTTATATTTGTAAGTGATTTACACGGGGATTTTAAAACGTTATGGGAAATTATTATCTTTTTAAAAAAAGAGGGAATTTTATCTCCTAATCTTGAGCTAACACAAAACTGTTATTTAATCGCACTTGGTGACTATGTTAACAGAGGAGCCCAAAGTGTTCCTGTGTTATCTTTATTGTGTAATCTTTACTCTATAAACCCAAATCAAGTGGTTCTTCTAAGGGGCGGGCATGAGGTAAGTATATGCAATAAAATATTTGAATCTAAGCAACTTCAGGCAATAAGACAAAATAACACAAATGACATCAAAAACTTAAGCACCCCATTTTTACAAGAGTTAAGAAAACGCTTTGGACATGATGCCTACTCTCTTTTATATCACCTGTTTGAATCTTTTCCAATAGAGCTATTTATTGGGACACAAAGTACTTTCTTGCGCTGTTGTCATAGCGGGCTAGAATTAGGATATAACCCGCAAAACTTTTTATGTAACACAGCACAAGAATTTTATACTATAGATTCTCTAGACAGGGCAAGAGCATTAAACCATCTTGCGCTGGCTCATGAGTTAGAAGAGATAAGACCCTATATCACACGCATGCTAAATATAATGAAAAATGCAGGAGGGTTCGACTATTATTTAAAATCAGTCCCAATAAATTTATATAAGCCACACTGTCTATACTCACTTCGCTTTGGAACCTTCTGGAATAACTTTCTTACGCAAGACAATGACAATCTTGAGATAGCAGCTTCGACATATAGACACTGTTTATTCTTAGGAGAAAAAGTTACTAAATACTTTTTACATCATATAGAAACAAAAGAGACACACTGTGCAGGAATTTTTCGAGGGCATCAGCACATGGACGAGATTATCCCAGACATAGGGCTTGAGAGCAAAATGCGAACACTAATTATTCAAAATAAGGGAGTAGTTAAGCAATGGGATGGGTTACTTTACACACTTGGATCTTCAGACAGCACAACAGGGTACCAATCTTTTGTCACAATTACCTGCACAGATGAAAAATCTAACTGGCCAGTTATACATTATTTTAAAAAACCAGAAGAAGAAAATTTTTCTAAAACTATTCTATAAGCGCACCAAGTGCAGGCAAATCTTTATATGGGTCATCGCATCCTAAAAAATCTACTGTCGCTCCACCACCTGTAGAAATAAAATTAATTTTATCTTCAAAACCAAAATTATATACAGCTGACACAGTATCACCCCCACCCACGACAGAAAATCCAGAAGTTTTCGAAAGTGCCAGCAAAATTTCTTTTGTACCTAAAGAAAACTCTTCTTGCTCATAAATTCCCATAGGCCCATTACAAAAAATCAATTCCCCCTGTGATATATAATTTTTATATAATTTTATAGTCTCCGGCCCAATATCCCCACAAGTAATATTATCTGGGATATTTTCTAGACTAAAAACTTTTGGCGCACTTCTCACTTGTGTATCACACCCCAAATAATCTTTTGGGATTACTAAAGTCACTTTTTTATTTTTAGCCAAATCAACAAGATAATTTGCAGCTTCAAGAGTTTGGACATCAAAAACAGCAGCCCCTGAACAATAACCCCCAGCTTTTATAAAAGCTAAAGACAAAGCCCCTCCCAACAAAATAGCTACAGATTTTGGCACACGACATATAAACTTTTCAAGCATACAGACTTTATCTTCGACTTTACTTCCCCCGATAATAATAACTAGCTTAGAATTCATATCTCTTCTTATTTTTTCTAGTGTACTTATCTCTCTTTCCATAAGACATCCAATAGCCCTAAGATTTTTATCAAACTGCTTGGGCAATAAATAAACAGAGGTATCGTCACGGTGCACAAGCCCAAAGGCATCGTTAACATAAAAATCAAAGCCTTGGGATAAATTTTGTGCAAAAGTAAGATCTTTATTCTTTTCTCCAGAGAAAAATCGTAAATTTTCAAGCATAACAAGAGATTTGTGGCCAGATAAAATTTTCTGGCGAGCCTCTTCTATTGTTCCCGCCAAGTCACATAAATACCCGTGTGAATTAAACCAATTTACTAAAATCTTAGCTGATAGTTCAGGTTCTATACCCTTTCCCTTGGGACGCCCCAAGTGTGTCCCAATCAAGACCTTCCCACCCCTATCTAACAAAAATTTAAGAGTGGGCAATATACTCCTTAACCTAAAGTCATTTTTTATTTGCCCACCCGCTATTGGAACATTAAGGTCAGCCCTTAAAAAAACCTTTTTTCCTGAAAAATCCAAATCTTTTAATTTTAAAAATAGAGACATTAAATCCCTTTCTTAAAAAACTTTTCAATTTTTTTAATTTCTACAAAGTTTAATTATTTTTACATTTTACATAGTTTTTAAGCCAAAAACATTAAATTTTATGTAAATTTTAAGCTTTTTTTAGAATTAATTTTAAAAACAGAGGCGTTTGAAAAGTAAAAAATAAATAGTATCATAGACTTTGACAATTTATAAAGCATTGTTATAATAAAATTATCAAATATGAATTTGAGGGGTTTAATTAAGTTTAAGTAAATAAACATAAGGAGTTATGATTATGAAACTTATTAAAGGTTTACTTATTGCAGCTTTAGTTGCAGGTGTTTCTGGTTCTGTAATAGCAGATGACAAATGCCCATCATGCCCAGCATGTACAGATGAGACAAAGAAAGAAGAGGCTGTCAAGCCAGTTGCTCCAGTAGTTCCAGCAGAGGAACCAAAAGCTGAAGAGAAGAAAGCTGATGAAACAAAAGCTACTTCATCTTCTGAAGAAGATTTCACTGATATTATGAAAGATTCACCAGCTACAGATAAGTAAGCAAAATTATAATATTGAAGCAAAAAGGGCTTGGCCTTAAGGCCAAGCCCTTTTTGCTTGTTTAAAACATTTTTAAAATATTCACATCCCCAACCCTCAATCCTTTCTAACAGAAATAAATCATTGATTTATAAATAAAGAATAAAGTAAAATAAAAATAGCTAAGATTAAATTTTAGTTATAGAAATTAGGGGGGAATGAAGATATTTAATGTAAAGCGCTTAATTTTTATTTTTCTATTTAACGTTATAGCCATAAATATTACTTATTGTGGCGTTGTTGAGATAGATAAGGGAATAACGTATGAAAAAGTTTCAAAAGAATTTACACGCAGCTTTCCTGTGCTAAGTAAACACCCAAAAATCACGCAGCTTTTTAGTAAATTTAAAGATTTATATTCAAAAATTATCTATATTGGAAAAGTGGGGTTATCAGAAGTATATGAATTAAACTCAACTGGAAATTACAGACTCAGTTGGTGTGGGTGCACGACTTTCGATAATGATGCAAGAAGATATTTTTTATTTAAATTTTTAAATGATATTCTAGACAAATTTAAGCCTGAAGAAACCCGTAAACTCGTCATAACATCTCTTTGCTCTGGCGGGCTTTTGCAAGAGCTATTTTGCATAATTGGGCTATTAATTTTAGGATACAAGAAAATAACAATTAATTTCATAGATGATATTTATTCAGAACAAGCATCTACCGACGAATACGAAAAAGCTTTTAGCAATGTAGCAGAAGCTAAAAGCTTCTTCGAAAACGCTATAAAAGACAATATAAAAGAAGAAGATTTTCTGTGTGAATCTAGTTTTTATGATCATTTTACGCAATATGTATATGAGGTTACAATAGATAAAAACAAAAAGTCGAATATTATAATGTTGCTTGACCCAGGATCCGGTTTTCTGCGCACAGATTTTGGATTTTCATATGACTTCAGCGAATTATTACATGACTTATGGATTAAAAAATATGAAGACTTATTTGTAGGATATTTACAAGGAACTATTGGAGATTTAAGATCAAAAACTGAATTAAGCCAAGAATATTTAAAACAATTTTTAACTCTTAAGTTACCAACAAATCCGAAAGATAAATACACCCTACAATACTCTGATATAGAAATATTAGTTCGCACAATTGATTCAGAAAATGCCAACATTTTCTATTTATCTTCCCCTCTGCTACAAAAAAAAGATGATCTTAAAATTGCATTTTTTGGCAAAACCATAGTAAGTACATCCAAAAAAGACATCAGAATGCCAGTCATAAGCCTCACATACGATGGTTGGGCAGTAGAACAATTAGATCGTTTATACGACACATTTTTTTGTGCTGACAGTGAAGATAATTTTATTAAAAAAATTTTTGATGTGATATTCTGTGTATACACGCTAAGGGGAATCACCAGTGGCTACCTCGCGAAAGGTGAACGGCTTGGTTTTGAGCCTATAGGGTTTATATCCGCATATGCAATTAGAAACGTTTACAAAGAGTTTGGCTTTCTTATTAAACATACTACTGAAGATAAACATTTGACCTATCAAGTTACAGCAATTAGTAAGGATAAATTACTCGTTAATTGTGAAGAACATCCAAGTGATGAGCTATGCGGCATTGCTCCAACAAACCCGGACGTTAAAAAATTTTACACGTATCTAGTTATCACAGAAACAGGTAAATTATCCCTTTATAAAATTACTGATGAAAAAAAAGTTTATACAGACAAAGATCTTTTAGAAAATATAAAGAAAGGGCTAATGTCTACAGCTGCTCCAGTAGCACCTATTCCCACAACAAAAGAAAACCTTCTTGAAAGAGCACTTAAACTTTTAAAGCAAAAATTATTAAATCTAGCGGGAAAGTTATCTAGCACGGCAAAACATTCTGGGCCGTACCCCCAAGCATCAGGTAGTGTCTCAATTCCTATCAGAAGAACTAGATATCCTTAATTTAAATTACAGGCCAGTGGTTAAACCTATGGCCGCTTTTTATTTTTAAAATTAAGATTAACAAAGAATTAGACACGCCAAATAAATATTTAACTAGGTAGAAACTAAGCGAAATCACTTTGATTAATTGACTTTATCTTTTAATACTGTGTATTTTTAAATACATAATATTATTATTTATTATTTATTTACAAAAAGGGGATTTATGTTGATAAGTAAAAATTTTTTGGGTGTTTGTTTAATATTTGTGTTAAGTTTTGACCTGTTTCTACTTGAAGGCATGCGCAGACATAAAGTAATTCCAGAACCAAAAAGAATATCTTCAGAACCAAAAATGATCAGAGATGATCTTTCTGTCGTTGGTAGAAGTCATAAAGCCTTACGGCCCACTACTTCTTTAGGGTTCCATGAAAAAGCAACATCTAAAATTCCGGTTAGGCGACTAGTCCCAAAACCTCTCCCTTGCCCCTCTTTAATACCAGACAGTGCTGATGTATCATCAGATCGTTCTGATAGCACAATAGAGGTTGAAGATTCTTCTGGGGCTAGTTCTCCACAAGATTTTGGGCTTTCTGTCAGAAGCATTGCCAATCGCGAACGACTCAATAGAATCTTTGATCGCTGGAGATATTATGTCGATAACCAAAAAGCTTTACTTTTAAATAAACTTATAAGCGCTTCTTTGCGAGCAAAGGCTTTAAAAACAGGGCTTAAAGACCTTCGTGCTGGAAAACGCACTGAATCAGCTGTTCTTTTTTGTGATATTAGAAACTTTACCTCTATAACAGAGCTTAACGACCCACAAAATATCATGGGGATGCTAAATGAATATTTCGGCTCTATTGTAAAAATTATTTCTAAAAATCATGGCGTTGTAGATAAATTCATAGGAGATGCAATTCTAGCTGAATTTTTCTGCGAAGAAACAATCACAGATGAAAGTACATCTGATAGAAACAATGTATGTCTAAACGCTGTTAAAAGCGCTTTGGAGATTATAGACTTTACAAAAAGTTTTGATCTTACAAAATTTAACCTTAAAGATGACGACAATCAAAACTTTTTGAAAGATAATAGACTTTCTAATGGTATAGGGATAACTTTTGGCAATATTGTTTTTGGGGCTCTTGGATCAGAAGATAGATGTGAACTAACTGTTATTGGCGATGAAGTTAATTTAGCAAGTAGGTTACAAGACTTAAATAAAAATCCAGATATTTCTAAAAAACTAGAACGCCCTATAATTATCTCACAAGCAGTACATAATTTATTACCCAAAATCTACGAAGATAAATTCATTTCTTTGGGAGCTCAGCACATAAAGGGTAAACGGGCTGATGTTCTTGCATTTGGTTACGGGAAAATTTTGCTAGATAGTGAAATATCTACATCTGTTCATGAAGATAGTGCAAATGTATAACTTTTATACCAACAAGAATTAGCTTTTAAACACATTAAAATTATTTTGTTTCCATATTGGCCAAAACTATTTAATGGAGGCTATATGCCAAATAACAAATATATTTTATTTATATCTTTTACTATTCTAAGCATTATCGTTATAAAAAACACTTATTGTGCAGTTATTACTAACGATATCATCTCAGATTTTTCAAGCACTAGTTTTTTAAGACCACCCCAAAACAAGTGTGACGAGTGTCATCGCAAATTAGGGACAAGAATGGATTTTCCTGAATTAGCTAAAAAAGGCATTATTGAAACACTTAAAGATGGCTTGGGGAACATTTTCTTTAGGTTAGACGACCGTAAAGTTATTTCACATGAAGAAAAAGAAAGACTATATCAAAACAGCCAGATTAGCATACTTCTAAACAAATTACATGAAATATTCTCTAGTTTAGATGAAAGTAAATCTGTTTTAACCTTAGAATTAGCGCCGGCTTCCCTTGAATGGTGCAACTGCGCAGGATGCCCAAAGAACGCAAGAATATATTTTTTGTTAAAATTCCTAAACGAAGTTTGTAAAAAATTCAACCCTACAGAAATTTCTGAACTTGTTATTACATCTCTTGGGGCTGGGGGTCTTTTACAGGAACTATTTTGTACAGTTGGGCTAGCTTTTTTAGATTATAAAAAAATCAAATTAAATCTTATAGACCCTCTATATACCACTGAAAATAGTAAAGAAAAAAAACCTAGATTGGGACATGGAAAACCAACAAATGTTAACCTTGCAAATGAATCCTTAAGCATTTGATTTATACACAAACAATTTAAGTGCCAAACCCGTGTGCGAATGTACATTTTACAATAATTTAGCAGGGTATGTATCTGATATTAATGCAAATAAAGCAGCTAAATCTCATGTACTCATGATGATAGATCCAGAGCTAGGACTTTTCGATCTGGACTCAATAAACAGTCAAAAATTTTATGTCGCAGAGGTAACCAAAAATCCTAATAGTAGCTTTACCTTTTCTTTCGATCAAAATACAACAATTGAACTAGTTGACCCAAAATACACAGATATTAACCTAAAAATACAGCCAGAATCTGGCCCAAATTATTCATTTTACCTCTCGTCTGCACTGCTAGGACCAATGTACACAATTTACAATAATACACTTTTGTATACACCATCTGAAGATAATATTCCCTATCAATTATTTTTTGCTACTTCTACCTCTTCTTCTTTTACTCTTTCTTTTTGGGATAGCTTCAAATTAATTAGCCAACAAAAAATTGAACATCAATCAGATGTATTAATAGATAGACTTCTTTCTCTTTTAACTAACTTCTGTAATTTATTTAATATAACATCTTATAAATCAATCACCGCTTATCCTGTAATAAACGTTTACAAAGAATTTGGATTTCTTATTAAATATACAGCTACAGATGGCGCATTAATTTTCGAACTCGGGCGAAATCGCGAAGATTCAAATGTTGAACTTTGGGTTAGTACATTCGACCCAAACAGCCCTATAGAAAATCAAATCCAAGATTGTACAATCAATAATTTAAAGTTGAGTACACAACATGGTCATTTTAGAGGGCTTTCTTCAAACCCATCAAAAAGCCCAGATATTTACCCTTCTGACAAAGAAGAAACAAAATTTCATACAGCCGAAATTCGTTTTAACGATATTATCAGCAAAATTCCTAGACCAACATCTCTCGACACAAAAAAGCCTGTTAAAAAAGACACACTTTGTGAAGCATTAAAACTTTTAAAACAAAAATTATTAGATTTAGCAAAAAAATTATCTACACCAAGAACTGGTGTTTTTTAATAATTTTTATATCCCACTTAACTTTTTTATTTTCCAGACAGCTTTATACTATATAAAATTAATTAATTATTTAAACAGAAAGTCACTATGGATCTTTTCACGCAAGAACCCTCTTATAGCACAAACACAGATAATAATAAACACCCATTAGCATCAAGAATGCGTCCCAAAAACTTTGATGACTTTATTGGACAAGAGCACATATTGGGACCAAATAAGCCTCTTAGATATTCAATAGAAAACGATAAATTATTCTCTTCGCTTATTCTATGGGGACCCCCGGGTGTGGGTAAAACTACTCTTGCTACACTTATTGCAAATTACACTAAATCACACTTCGAAAACATAAGCGCAGTAACTTCAGGTATTCCAGAGATAAGAGCTATTATTTCACGCGCTCAACATTATATTTCACTAAATAAAAAAATTATAGTTCTTATAGACGAGATTCACAGATTTAATAAAGCACAACAAGATGCGCTCTTACCCCATGTAGAAAATGGGACAATCATTCTTGTTGGGACTACAACAGAGAATCCCTTATTTGAAGTTATTCCGGCACTTGTTTCACGTTCGAGAATTTTTAACTTTAAAGCGCTCACACAAGAAAATATTTTGACACTTCTTAATCGTGCATTAAAAGATAAAATTTCTGGATATGGGGATTTAAGTATAAAAATCACAGAAGAGACACTTGTGTTTCTCTCTAATCAATCTAGTGGTGATGCACGATCTGCCCTTAATTCTCTTGAGCTTATTGTCGAAGCTAACAAGAAAGATTCTTCTAAAGATATTTATATAGATTTATCTATGGCACAAGAAGCCCTACAAAAGAGAGCTATTCAATATGATCACACGGGAGATAACCACTATGACACTATAAGTGCTTTTATTAAATCAGTCAGGGGGTCTGATCCTGACGCAGCACTTTTTTGGCTTGCCAAAATGATATACGCTGGTGAAGATCCAAAATTTATCATGCGAAGACTATTAATTCTTGCATCAGAAGATATTGGGCTTGCTGACCCTTTTGGCATAGTAATAGCTTCTGCATGTGCTAATGCCCTTGAATGGTGTGGTTTGCCTGAAGCACAATATCATCTGGCACATGCAACTGTTTATTTGGCTACTGCCCCTAAAAGTAACTCTATGTGTGATTATTTTAAAGCACTTGAATGTGTAGAAAAAGAGGGGAAAACAGAGGTCCCTATACATTTGAGAAGTAAAATGAAACAGGGAATATGTGAAGGGCACAAAGTGGGTTATAAGTACCCCCATAGTTACCCTAACCACTGGGTAGAACAAAACTATTTACCAGAAAATCTAAAGGGGGTTAAGTTTTATACACCACAAGATCAGGGGTATGAGAAAAAGATAATAGAGCGAATTAAATTCTGGGAAAGTTTAAAAAAATAAACTTTTAAATTTTATTTTCTTGTTTTTCCCATCGATATTTTAAGAGCATTAACAATAATCAACTTATACTCTTGTTAAGTCTTTGTTCTACAGACTTCATCAATTTAAAATATTCAAAAACTTTTTGTGCTATTTTCTCAGACAACAATTCATCATAACAATGGGAAGTATTATTTCTATCGTCTATCATTTTATCTAAATATATAAATTCACTAGAGCTAATTAATTTTTGCGCTAAACACTCTTTTAGGGAAGATTTTGGGCTTGCTACACTAATCCCATGCTTCTTACTTAAATAATCTTTTAAACATTTCCAAAAAATATCAACACAAAATTCAAATCGTTTAATTACAGAATCTCGTATCTGCGAATATAAAAGTGTATTTTGTGAAATCTTGTTATTTTTAAATGACCCTAAAGATTCATCTAATCTATCAAGAGCCATTGTCAAAGATATAAATCTACTATTTAATTCACCCATAAAACCCCATCCTTTAATATTTTAGATCTCATTTCATCTGATACATAATTTAAATCTATAACATCTATTTTATAGATAATGCGCAAACCATCAAGGACAGCGAGTGCTTCCTCCACATCTAATCGCTCTTTGTTCGCCCCAGCATCTATAGCCAAATCTATATCAGAAAATTCACTATAATCACCACGCGCTCTAGAACCATAAAGATAAATTTTTGCCTCAGGGAAAAGTACTTTTAATATACCAACGATCTTATTTTTAGTAATTTCGTCGATGCCATAATTAAGCATACAACCCCTCTCTATGTTTTAAAAATATAATTTATAAATTTATTTTTAGATTAAACTAAAAAATCCAGATATCAAATATAAATTCAGATAGACTTCTTATGGATATAACTGATAGGGTTGCCTAGATTCCACTTTGCATTGAAATGACCTGAGCAAAGCACATACATCATGCCTGCGTTCGCGGGCATCCAGGCAAGACTTTCGTCTTGTGCCGCAGCCATTTTCAAAATTCAACAATTTTTAATTTGATTTGATAAAAACATGTGGTATAATTCACAAAATTTTTACGAACATTTATATAACTTTAACTCATTTATTTTCACTAGAAAGGGCTCCTATGAATCACAAAACAGTAGTAGAACGCATATCAGAACTTGTAGAATACACATGCAAGCAACCAACAAATATATATGGCTACACGATGTGGACACATCATATAATCACAGTGAAAAAATTTGCGCTAATGCTTGCAGATCGCTTTAACGCAAATAAAGATGTTGTAGAACTTTCTGCATTATTGCATGACTACGCAGCTGTAAAAAATGAAAAATTTGTTGAACAGCATCATATTATTGGTGCAAGTCTTGCTGGCGAAATACTTAGTAATTTGTCTTATCCAGAAGACAAAATAAAAGACATACAATTATGTATAGAATCACACAGAGCCAGTGTACCCTATGAGATTAAAACACCAGAAGCCTTATGTGTAGCAAGTGCAGATGGTATGACACACATAGATCAATTACCTTCACTCTTTTTTGCCGTTTATACCAAACGCAATTTTGATGTAGACGATGGAAAAGTCTGGATTAGAGAAAAGCTTAAGCGCACATGGGGAAAGATGTGTAAAGAAGCACAAGATATCATGCAAAAAAAATATCTGTGCGCGCTTAAAGTGTTAGAGTAAAACTTTTAAAAAATAATTAAATATAATTAACTCTTTATATTTTTATATATTCTGGCCATGGGGCATTCATCGCAATAGACCAAACTTTATTTATGTAATTTAATATAAAATAATTTTGAATTAGATGAACCCAAAAGGCCCCTTCCCGCGTAAGTTTAATAGTATCACAATTTTTTTCGCACCATCTCATTAGATAAAAAAACTTTAAAAAATACTGCGCTTTTTTATCATTACCAAATATTTCATAAAAATCTTTCTCGAAAAAACAGGTCTCATATAATCTCCAGTACCACCAGTAATAACGAGATAAATTAAAAGACACAGGCATATAAAGAGCATACGGGAGATTATTATCCATAAGACACTTATTGTATTCAGGTACAGAAAATGTATTAAAATAAAAAATCTCAGGAAAAGAAGACGCAGCCCCGGCACCTAATCCAATATAAAAGTCTCTTGTAACAGAAGAATATCTAGGCACATCTCCCTTTTTAAATCCCCAGACAGAGACTGGAGAAAACTTATTATTTAACATAAAGTCATATATGTAAAAGTACATCTTTTTGCGCATAAATAAATTTGGCATCTTGAGACTTTTTAAATTTAAAAATTTTCCAACAGATGTATACGGGAAAGTAAATAACGGGTAAGTAGTAATTTGGTCTACACCTGAAGAGATGGCTTTTTCTAAATCATAACAAATATCATTTATATTTTGATTTTCTAATGCAAACATTAAGTCAATATTAACTGTTTTAAAATACCCCTCTTTTGCAAATTTTATTGCTGTAGATATATCTTTAGCACAATAATTTCTTCCTAAAAATTTTAAAAATTTATCATTAAACGACTGAACCCCAATACTTAATAAATTAACACCACAAGATTTAAATATTTTTATATTATCACATGTAATATCTGCAACACTTGTCTCTATACCAATATCCCCAGTTAAATTAAATTTCTCTTTAATTAAATTTAATATTTTTTCTAGATCGTTAATAATAGTCGTAGGGGTACCACCGCCAATATAAATAGAAGAAATCTCTATTGGGCCTAAAAGATCTGAGTAAAGCTTTATTTCTTTACACAAAGCTTGCACATAAGCTTGTGCAAGCTTTGTCTTATATAATATTTTATTATACGGACAATATGGGCAAATACTCTTGCAAAACGGCACATGAATATAAAGTCCACATTTTTTAATCTTGGGAATATTAAAATTAGACCCCTGAATCTTCTTAAAACTAAAATCTTGCTCTTTACCAACAAAAAAATTACGGCTTAACTCCGTAAAAAATTTAATGCTCATAATTATTTTCTAGGTAAATAATTAAATGCAGAAATAATAGCACTAGGGCGTAATTTTAAAATATATATAATTTCTGGATATCCTAAGTAACCACAGTGTTTACAAGATTCTTCATTTCCAAAAGCCCTACAACACTGATATAATTTATTATTTGCATAGACATAACAGGTCTTAGAAGGCCTTTCCCAAGTGTCGTTATATACCCCTTTAAGACACACGTTAGAGTTAAATATTTTATACCCAGCTTTCTTTAATTCTAAAATTTTTTTAATAATCTCACATTTTCGCGTCTTATTTATAAATAGCTCATCGTAGCCATAATATGGCGTATGAAAATAAAAAAAGACCCCTCTAATATTAGAAATTCCAGAGATAAACTTACAAAATTCTTCAAGCTCATTATAATTTTTACTATTAATAGTAAAATTAATAATTATATTTGGATGCGAAGCTTTTTTAATATTACTAATCACAATGTCAAAGACATTTCTTCCCCGTCCCCTTAAAAAATTATTTGTCTCTTTTAATCCATCTAAACTTACAAAGATCGTGTCAGCAGAACAATCTATAGAGAGTGTGCCATTCGTATAAATACTTACTAAATAAAACCCAATTTTCCTAGCATAAGTTATAATATCATCTAGAGTTTTATCACCATCGTGCCACAAAAAAGGCTCACCACCCTCAATAAAGACAGCCCTTATCCCCATAGCATAAAACTTATCTAACCCTGTGCAAGCTTCGTTATAAGTTAAATCTGGTATATCTGCTCTATTAGATACAGTACATTGCCTACAAAATAGATTACATTTTTCATTTATTACCAATCCACCAATAAAAGGGATTTTTTTACAAAATATTTTAGTTTTTATTACATACCAAATAGCATAATTAAGATAACAAAATACCTTTGTAGCTCTATTCACTTAAGCTCCCAAATTATCACTTTATTCCAAACCATTTTTTACATACAGCACAATTTAATTTGTGTGAGCTATCACAATAATAATATGGAACAATAAATTCTTTATCTTTAATTTTTTTCTTCTCCCAGGCAAGCATAAAACATGGGCCAAGAGCGTCTGGTGATAATTCTATTGTCTCACCCCTATCTATATACATATCTATCTCTTGTGCAACACCCTCTTTAAGATATTTTTTAATAACATTATCAAAAAGTTCAGCTGTAAAAACTCTTTTATTTTTTTGCGCTTGATACAAAATATCAAACATAACATTATCTAGAGAGTATCTTTCTTTAGATTCTTTTTTTATATGCAAGTTCCATTCGTGAGCCAAAATAGTTCCTCTATAATAAGGGAGATGCTCGATATCGTGATTCACCCAAAATTTTTTTAATATCTCTATATTCTCTTCGTTTCTCACAGGGGAGATAAAATAATTTAAAAGAGTTTTATTATATTCTTTAACATAATTATCTATTGTGTAAATCCCAGCCCTTAAGTTAAGAAGAACAGTATAATAAGATGTAAACCCTTCGGCAAACCAATAAATTAATGCCTCTGGTTCCTGTCGGCCAATCTTACGACCATTCCATGTGTGAAAATGCTCATGACTAATAGTCCATGCAAGTTTATGTAAAGTCATAAATTTTTTACTTCCTAAAAACATGGCGAATGAATTTTCTAAGCCCGTCCCACCCGTCATGCAAATATTTTCAGATTTTATAACAGGGATCACAGTTATAAGAAAATATGGGAAATCATAATCATTCCAAAATTCTCTTTGTGCCGATATAATTTTATTCACCATCAAGACAAAATCTGTATCTTTAAATAACCAGTTACCCCTGATAGCTACAAAAATCGGCGCTTGCTTACACTCTATTTTATAAATACGAAAATCCCCACCAGTATAAACAGCATGTAAAAGTTCCTGTACAGAGATATTTAATTTTTGCACATGATTATTTACACCGTGACTATTGGCCAGACTATAATTTGTATCAAACCCCTCCCAGTAAATATTTACACTTACTCTTGAATCTAATTCAAAACATCCAGGTAAAATAAATAAACCATGCCCTATAACATGAAAAAAATCTTTTGTGATTAATGGTCTATAATATACTTTTGTCTCTCTACAATCTTGATTAGCATCCACGGTTGGCACTAAAGTATAATTTAAAGTTACTGTATCGCGTTTAATATTCCTCAACTGTTTTATAGAATTATCTTTAGTATTTTTAAGTTTTATCCCTTGTGTTAAAACTTTTAAATCCTTTATCTCTTTATATAAATCATCTACAGGGCCAAATTTTTCTGGCAACTTTATTTCAAGAAGTTTTTTATGCTTTAAGTCTTTAAAATCAAAATTTATGGTAAGTTTCACAGAAAGATTACTTTTCCCAAAAGAATCTATTATTGGGCTAATTCTATATTCAAGTGATTTTATCTCTTCTTTTTTTACTTTTACATGTGTTATTTTAGTAACCTGACTACAGGAAGATAAAAAAAGTAAAATAAAAAAAATAAAATTAAATTTTATTAAAAACATATCATGAAAAGATCTATTTACCATGACAACCCCTAATTTGCGTGTTTTTAATTAACCCTTAATGCTTGAAGGTAACTGTATAAAAATAATTAAGTCAAGCTGTTTTTTTAAGCTATACTTATATTAATTATAATTTAAAAGGGCTATAAATGAAAAAACAGGGTGATATTAACTTTATTCTAGAAGAGATCCAGATAACAAAACAAAATTTACCCAAATGCAAAGATCTTTTTAATAGTGTTGGAAAGATTTATATAAAAGCGTTCGAAAAACAAAATAAAACAATAATAAAACAAGAAGAACCAGAAAAATATAAAAACTTAATAAAAAATGGGGAAACAATAAAAGATCTAGTCATTTCCCGCTGGGATAAAAAGTTAAAACAGATTTATAATGATCTTCCAGATAGCTCTTTAATAAATAACTGTTATTTACTTATAGCTAAAAGCACAAATAAAATACTGTATGGATTCCTGCTATTTTTTATCGCGCCGGTGAAGAAAATCCTTGATAAAAGTCTAACAGGAGAAAGAATCCCATCTATATCACAATTATTAATAAATAACAAAATTACATACCAAACACAAAACGAAGCTTATATAAATCTTCTTGCAGTCAGCCCAGAATATCAAAGACATGGATTGGGAAGAAAATTAATATTTGCGCTATTAGCAAATCATCCAAAAGTTAAGACTCTTTATATAGTCACACCAGCAACAGAAGCAAATAAAAATGCAAAAGAATTTTATAAGCACATAGGATTTAAAGCGACAATAAGATTCATTTCCAGTGAAAATAAAGAAAATATAGTTTATATTCTAAACAAAAAATAAAAAGCTGGTCTTAAGACCAGCTTTTTATTTTTATCTTTATGATTCTTAATGTAAATATTCATCTAGAAATTCTACACTTAAATAATGGTCACTTAATTTTTTACCGAAAGAGCAATATCTTTCATCAACACCCAAAGAAGAAAGAACAACTCTAGATCCAACAGCCATTTCTCTTTTTTTCATTTCTGTAAACACATAACTTTCTCTAGAAAGTGATACTCTAAGTACCTCAGACTCTTTTAAAAAATCTAATTTTGATTGTACTGTAGAATTTGTATCTTCTAATTCACATCTTAATTCAATTTCTCTAAAACCACATCGCCTTAATAATTCACAAATAACCTCCCCATGTTCTTTACCAACAAATACCATAGAAACTAATGGAGCATCCTGTCTAAAAACTTCATATAAAACTGTATATTCAAGACACCGACTACCAACTTCAAAAAAATTAGATATTAACTTACGGAACCATTGCGAACAAAAATCAATTCCCAAAAGCATAGTTTGACGTGCTTTGGCATCAGAAGAAAAACCCTCTAACAAACGCTGTAGTCCCACAGCAAAATTTTCATCACTTTTTATACTTAACTCATTATTAGCAACTCCTCCAAAACATTTTAAATTCTCTTCACCTAACAATTCCCCCAATTGCAAAACTATATTTCTAACATGAAATCTAGGCTGTCTTGCAAAATAACTATCTATTTCTAAACATTCTGGTGATTTATTTAGTAATCTCATATATTCTTGTAAATCCCTAATACGTTTACATAAAGCATCAAGGGTAAAGCCAGAGCCCATTTCAGATAATCTTAATAAGTGCCTATCCCTAATAACACCATCAGTTTCACTAAAAATTTCCATTGCACTTAAATATATTCCAAGCCAATCTCTTAACTCATCAACGTTACGAAACAAAAAGCCTTCAGGTAGTATTGTTGTTAAATTAAATAAACTATCAGAAAAACCTATATATCTTTGTGTGCTTGGATTAGGAACCCACCTTGTTTCAGCAAGAACAGAAACTGTACCCCCTCGATAACTTCTAGAAAAGCTATTTAACATATTTTCAACAAGTCTATACTGTGCCAAGCTTGCACTTCTTTCAAAATCTATAACATCCAATAAATTATCTATAATATCTCTGGCGACTAAACCATTTTCAATAATACCCCTAAATGGCCCAACTAATTTTTGCGTGTAAAATTCTGTATGCTCATCTTCATAACAAAATACAGTCTGTTTTCCCCTACTTGTATCTCTTTGTAAAACGCGAACATTAATTAACTTGCTATGTAAATCACAAAGAAAACAATTTATCAACATTAAAGAAACTAATAACAAACGATTAAAACAGGTCATATCCCCCCGCAAATAACTAAAGTTTTATAAATTTTTTTATTCTATATAAGATAGTTTAACAATATGTTTTTATATGTCTATTTTCAGCAAAAAACTAAAGTAAATGCATATTTACACATCTTTAATATATCAATAATTTTTAAAGTTTTTCAAATCGAGCGAAAACATTAAACGCTACACCGCAAAAATTTTTTTGTTTTTTTAATACAAAAGAATCACAAAAATCAAGAATCCCTGAAACAGTGGGTAAAAAAAAATTTTGATATGTTGGCCGTAATTCATACGTTTTATTATCACGTAAAAAAATTTTTTTCACAGGATAATTAACCCATCTAAAGACATTTTTACATTTATTCCAGATCAAATTATGTACTTTATGCGGGTACTTTAAGTCAGTAAGAATAAGTACTGGGTTTGCAAGCGAAGCTAAATTTTCAAAATGGTCTTTATTATACATACGATAATGCCCCCATTTTGCCCATTCTTCTTCTGTTGCTAACCCATCCACACGCCCTGGAACAAAAAACAAAAGTTCTCCCCCTGGTTTTAACACACGTGCACATTCTTGAATAACTATATCATCATGTTCAATATGCTCTAATGTGTGTACAGAAACTATAACATCAAACGTATTATCATTAAATGGGAGATTTTCAGCATTTGCTGTAGAAAAATTCGCTTTAAGTTTTTTAGAACTAAAAATATCTTGTGCTTGCTTAATAGTTTCAGGAGAAATATCTACACCAAAACAATCAAAATTTTGCAAATCTTCTAAAAGCGAAGAAAGTCCTACTCCTATCTCAAGAACAGTCCCAGATTTATGTTTAATGTGCTTTAAAACATATTTTCTTGTACAAAAACTTCCAACATCATATCTAAAAACATCATAACTAGATTTATTAAAATAATTATCATAAAAATTAATATCTTTAGACTTTTCAAAATTTTTTTCTTCGTTCACTAATCTCTCCCGCCTGTACTAAAAACTTTTTAAAAGCCATACTCTTGAAAAGCACAACATTCTTTAAATCCAAGTCGTTTATAAAGATTTACACCCATCACAGAGGCCTGAAGAACAGCATGGGAATATCCTAAATTTTTGGCACGACTTAATAGAAACCGCATCATTAAAGTCCCGTATCCCTTTTTTCTCTCTTCTGGAACTGTAACTAGATAAAATATTCCAGCAACACCGGCGTATAAAACAAGCATTCCAGTAGCCACAGGCTTTTCAGCACAGTACCCAACATAAAGCTCAGTTGAAGCCCCTTCCTGATAAAGCGATAGAGAAAGTTTAGAAAATAACTTTTCATAAGTAGTTTTATCTCCCCCAGAAATTACATGTACCTGATCAAAATTAAAAAGATCTTCTTTTGTAAGTACCCGTTTTATATTTAAACCAGATAAATTATCAAATTTTTCTTGCTTTATATAATTTAAATCTAAATACATGCCTAAACTTTTTTCTTTAGCCTTCAACCCATACTTAACAAGAATATCTGGTAAATTTTCAGGAGTATCACATGGACAAGTCCACCAAGTAAATGGGGTATCACTCTCTTTAAAAATTTTTATAGTCTCTCTAACTCTTTTTTCAGCGGTCTCTTTTGAAAAATTTACATAAAAAACACAATTAAATGTATCACTTTTAATATTTGAACGTTTAATAATAACATCTGGCTCAAGAATAACCTCTTGCCCTGGTATACCTATAAAAAAGTTAGTCTTTTCAAAAATCCAGCATCTCACCATCGATTTTATTATTTGCTCTTTATTGTTCATAAATTTATTTTTTATCTATAAAAATTTTTTAAAATTAATCATATCGTGTACGCTCATCAAGTATTTCAAAAACTTCCCGATCACAAGCTAAATCGATCGCTCTTAATCCCTGCTTATTTATAATATCTGGATCTGCACCATACGCAAGAAGACTTAATACTACCTTTTTAATTCCTCTTTTTGCAGCATAATGAAGTGGTGCCATGCCACTGTCATCTTTAGTATTACACTTAGCCCCACGCTCAAGAAGTTTATTAACCATAATTTCAACATCTCTAAACATAGCATGTGCCATAACTGCACAGTGTAATATTGTTTCTCCATAATTATTTTTAACATTAATTTTAGCATGATGCTCAAGTAAATAATCAGCAATAGCAAAAAAACCAAATTTTAATGCATAATGAAGAGCCGTAAATCCAAGTTCATTCTGAGCATTCACATTAGCCTGAGCATCAAGAGCTTCTCTTACAAGTCTAATAAAATTATGTTTCGCACCATAAAATAACTTTTCATTTTGAGTTCTAAAACGAATCTGTGATATTTGCGCTGTCTTATGACCTCTAGCATATTTTCTAGCCGCAACAACTAAAGAATAAACTTGAATACTACAAACGCTTATAATCAATAAAAAACTTATAGATAAAAACCCTATTTTCATAATTCTCCTAACATTTTTGTTATTTTATAAACTATAATTTATAAAACACAGGCTCGCGTTTTATAAAATAATTAGCATAAGTAAAACCTATCTCTTTTAACTTATCTCTAACTATCAAAAAATCTCGCCCAATATCACACACTTCATGCGAATCTGAACCTATAGTTATAACTTTGCCCCCTAAATCATAATATCTTTTAATTATCTCAAAACTAGGAATAGGGCCACCAAGCCCTCTTCTAAATCCAGTAGTATTAACTTCTATTCCGTGTCCCCTATTTATTATATTTTTTAAAATTTGATCTATTAAGTCACTATAATCTTTATATAACATTGACTTATCTTCCCATGGTAATTCCCTACACAAATGTCCTATATGACCAATAACATCATAATTATCAAAATTTTCTATTCCATAAAGAATTGTTTCCAAATAATTTTTTAATATACTTTCTTTTGTTTGTCCTTCAAATACCCTTGGATCGCACATTCTTATTTTATTAGCAGAATGAACAGAGGCTATAATAAAATCAAACGAATTTTCTTTAAGTAATAAATTAATATCTTGTATAGAATTATAATGCACGCCTACTTCTATACCTTTTAATATAATTAAATTATCTAAATATTTTTCACCAATCTTTTCTAATATTTCGGCTCGCTCACAAATATTAAATTTGGCTCCACGTGACGTAGGAGGACAAGCTACTTCAAAATGATCAGTAAAAATAAGACCGGTTAATCCCGCTTGTATTGCTGCAATAATTCCCTCTTCTATACTTACTTTGCTATCATTAGAATAAATAGAATGAACATGACAGTCGAACATAAAATACCCCATATTTACTTAAGAAACAGAATGCACAATAGACAAACCTTCACTTACACCCCCATTATTCTTCTCATGAAATACCCCAAATAAATCTTTTACTTCATCAACTATTTTGCCTATTCCTAAATTTACAGTCTCTATATCTTTTTTTACTCTTGGGTAATTTTGTACATACTTGTGCGTAGAAACACATATTGGACTCTTCTCAAACACAAACGAAAAACATTCTTTATCTACAGGAAAATATGTTGCTAAAATATCTGCAACATTAATAAAAATAATCATTGTTAATAATTTTTCACTTAGAGCTAAATTTATACCAGGGTTAGACAGAAGATCATTAAACATTTTAATCATGACTTACGCATTAATTGAAAGTTACGTTTAGCGCTTGATTTTTTATGTAAAGGTGCTCCAATTTTAAGGACAGTATAAGGTTCTTAAAAAAGGAGACACCTCACATGCATGCAGTTCAATCATA